>Ga0192243_10245_pt1 | contig 21779 bp, 41 predicted proteins | sample Koala_Koa27_K3_FD_131233 | JGI IMG/M metagenome (GOLD analysis project Ga0192243, IMG submission 131233) | Enriched cells from koala feces incubated with labeled cellulose particles, San Francisco Zoo, California, United States - Koala_Koa2-7_K3 ... | reverse complement strand
ACTTTTAACCTTGCTTATGCTATTAATGCCATACAACAAGAAGTTGAAATAGATCTGACAGAAATAATAAAATGGGGGAACGAGATATGCCGGACATTATAATAAAAAAGGAAAAGATCCTTACACTGACTATAGAAACAGCAGCGCAGTCACTAATGTAAACAAATATATCATTACTTCGCCTGATCTGATCGATTACGGTATAGTAGGTCTGTACCCTTCTTCAATCGACAATATTATTCTCCAATATATGAAGATTAAGCAAATTTTTGGTAAAAATGAACGTAAGCAGATAGAGCATATAATCATCGGGTTTCACTCTAACGAAGCAACCTATCTTGACGCTTTATGTATTGCTCAAAAATGCGCCCTATTTATTGGCAAAAGATTTCAAGTATGCTTTGCAATACATAAAAAGCAATCTTATTTACACATTCATTTTGCTGTCAATACAGTTAGTTATCTAGATGGCAGAAGATTTTATGATACTTACGGGGAATTAAATTCTATCGAAAAACATTTACAATCACTTTTTCCAGATTTTAAATGGCATTATAGATATTCCGCTCCTGGCGATCTTGAACTTTAAACATTATTTACGGTGTTTAATCAATTTTGTAATGAACTATCCTTTGATTTATATATTATTTTAAGGATATATGTGTGCCGCATGATAATCCCCGGATTACAGAAGAATATATTTTAATTAAGGCTATTAAAATGTTTTGTAATTCGTATCAGACGTAAAATCTCTTTTTGCTGTTTTTCAGTCATGGTAGATAGTTGGATATTTATTTTTTTAATAATTGCAGATTCATCCACGGATTTAGCATAACCAATATTAAATAAAAACAGACTATGCAGGGGGACTTCAAGAGCGTCTGCGATTTGTTTAATAGTATCTAAAGTAGGATTCTTAGTTGCTCTTTCTATTTGTCCTAAATGAGCTGGACTAATAGACGCTTTAAAAGCCAGTTCTTCTTGACTCATATTTTTTGACTTTCGTAATTCTCGTATTTTATTTCCTAGTAATAAAGCTATTTCACTCATGAAACACCTCCGTTCCTTATGATTATCTATATTAGTGCTTATCATTCACTCCAACAAAGCATTTTAGAAATTATTTTATTTTAATTCCTTTAGATATTGACTATAATGATATCTACAGGTATAATTTAAAAGAAATAATTAATTTGATTTACGAAAGGAGAAATTATGTTTAAATGCTTAACAGTACAAAGGGGTTATAGCAATTCAAATGATTGTGGGCCTGATTGGGGATGTAGTCCTGAAGTTTCTTCATGTGGCCCTGATTACGGCGAGGACTGTATGCCTGATTGTGGTCCAGAAGATGGATCTGATGATCCATATTAAAATCTATTTATAGGAGAATATAATTGTTTTCATTTAAAAATAATGTATATTGGATTAAAGGACATATCCGCTCCTGTATCTATGATTTTAATACCTGTAAATTATACCATTGTACGAAGGAAGAAACTAACTTTGTACAATGGATTATAGGTAAGACATGCAGCGAATTACATTTTACGGATTTACAAAAATCTTATTTTGATTTTTTAGTACAAAAGAATATTATTGTAGCTTCTGAGCAATTAAATACAGGAGATATGTATGATTTACATATGCCTGCTGCAATTGATTTTTCTTGGATTGAAGTAACGAATAGATGTAACTTAAAATGTATTCACTGTTATGATGAGTCTTGTATAGAATCATCTGAAATCATGGATTTTACGGATTTTCAATACGTAATAGATGAATTAACTACGTATGGAATACATAAAATTCAAATTATTGGCGGAGAGCCTCTATTACTAAAAAACGAATTAAAGCGAATGATTTTATATGCCAAGGATAAGTTTGACTATATAGAAGTTTTTACAAATGGTACACTAATTGATATAGGCTGGGTCGAATTTTTTAGGCAATATAATATTCGTATTGCACTTTCTGTATACTCTTATATACCTGAAATGCATGATACAGTTACTCAATCAAAGGGTTCTTTTAGTCATACATGTGCTAATATCCGTTTGCTTAAAGAATACGATATAAAATATCGTGTCGCTAATGTAATCATGAAAGGAATATCTATAGGGGATAAAAATACAGATTTGTTTACATTGAATCCACAAAAAGATATTGTCAGGATGACCGGACGAGCAAAATTAGATTTGCTGACAGATGATCTAATAAAACGGAGATTAATTACTGAATCAAGTTTTACTAAACCATTAAATGTAAAACTAATAAATCGCATTATGAGAGGCCATAACTGCTTTTCAAGGAGGCTTTATATATCTGCGACATTAAATGTATATCCATGTGTTATGGAACGCCGATTATGTCATGGAAATTTAAAAAATCATCATCTAAATGATATTGTTCAAGATAGAATTTTAAAATTCGATAAAGACTGTATCAAAGAATGCTCAGAATGCGAATTTAAGTACTGTTGCCATGATTGCAGACCGGATTCTATTTCAAACAAAATTAATGCCAAGCCATGGTACTGTACCTATAAACCATTAGAAGGTGAGTGGTATGATATTGAGGAATATGTAAAAAGCATTAAGAATACTAATTATTAATTAAAACTGTCAATATAATAATATATAGCTATATATTATTATATTGAGATAATGGTAATCAGCGAAAAAAGTAAGGCGTGTTATGGCAAAAAGCATAATACGCCTTTAAAACGTCAGGAGGTGATATAATGCTAGACATACCTAAAACTCAGGAATTATACGTATTTTTAGGAATTATAAACTATTTTAATTGACTCCCTATAGCCAATTTGGTTATAGGGAGTTTCTTATTCTGCTACGGAGGAAACCATATGAAGTATATTGAATTTGTAAATAATATTCAAACTGCCATCGAAAACGAATTAGGCGAAAATTATAATGTCACATTAACAACGATTATTAAAAATAATGGCGTTATGTTAGAGGGAATATGTATATCCTCTCCAGGAATAGGCTTTTCTCCTGTAATCTATCTTGATCAATATTATACTGACTATAAAAAAGGGGTTTCATTCTCTGCAACTATTGAGAATATACTTAGCGCTTACCATGCAAATAAGACTATTTCATTGTCTATATCTGGCCAGATTATAAATTTCACATATCTAAAAGATAAAATTATATACAGGTTGATACAAAGAAATACAAATAAAAAATTATTAAAAGAAATACCCTATATCCCATACTTAGATTTGGCAATTGTATTTTATTTTCTCTTAGATGATAAAGGAATGACAGTATCTATGATATCTAATGAACATATGCGGTTATGGGCGATAAACAAAGATCATTTATTCGAGATAGCAAAAACAAATACTCCGTTTTTACTTCCAGCAACACGTTGCCCAATTGAAGATAGCATAACAGAAATCCTTAAAAAAGCGTTGGATTTAGAAATTACTCAAGACTTATTAGATAGCTTAATCCCCGGATATCAGAAAAAGGCTCCAATGTATGTCCTGACAAATACAATGGGACAAAATGGTGCAGCTACTCTTCTGTATCATAACAAATTGGCTTCCATTTCAAAGAGACTACATGACAACCTTATAGTATTGCCTTCCAGCATACACGAGGTTCTATTAGTCCCAGAGAGTTCTATTTCTGATATAGATGGTCTGAGATCATCTGTTAAATCGATAAACCGCACTATAGTTTCAAGAAAAGATATACTATCAAATAACATATACAGATATGACATGAGGAAAGGCCGTGTGAGCATTCTTTAATTTATACTGCAATTTATACTGCAATCACAAAAATAGTCGGTGGAATTAACGATTTTAAAAAGTAAATGGGTATGTAGAATATGCCATATAAAGCATTAAAAAACTGGGAAAAAATATTAAATACAGTAACCGAAAACTAAGGATCTAGTGATTGTATGATCGTGAGGGTTCAAGTCCCTTTTCCCGCATCTTTCTAATGCTCAGGAGCCTTGATTATTCAGGGCTTTTTTGCTGTTTGCAAAACATTTGTTCTGATTACCTGTGATTACCTTTTAAGAAATACCATATTGTGTCTTATCTACCAATGGAATGATTTTACTATTTGTAGGCACCAAAGCGTTTTCAAACTGTTCTTCCGTTTGGAGATCGGTTAGTCTATTAAAACAATAATTTCTATAGGTTGTTTTTTCATCTTCGTGTCCAACTTGCTTACGCAGTTCGTTAATATTGACTCTAGCATCAATCAGTGTAGAGATATATGTTTTACGTATCTTATGCATACTTTTCTGAGAAATGTTTGCTAGCTTACAATATTTCCTTAATCTGTAATCAACTGCTCTTTCATAAACCCGCTTTCCATTACTGACAAAAAGATAATCATCGTCTTTTTCATTTTTATCTAAATTATGATCCATGATCATTTTGATAATTCTTCTAGCTTCTACACTTAAATAAACCTCTCTGTCACCAGCATCTGTTTTAACAAAGTCAACCACATTGGTTTTTTTAGTCGATATTTAGTCGGGCACTTTTCATCTTTTTTCAAATTCTTTTACTTCCATTCTTTGAACATGGAGATATTTGCCTTTAATATCCGTTGACTTAATAGCAACTAATTCTCCAATTCTCATGCCAGTTTGAAAGGCAAGGGGGATCGCTAAAGCAGTCACACTTCCGGTTTCATTATAATCTCTATATGCTTCTGCCTCAATCCGTGGTTGTTCATTTGTTAAAAACACTTGCGTCTCATCAGACTTTTTTATGTCCTTCTTTAGCATTTTTCTATTTATAACCACATCTTTAAAGTAATTTTTTTCGATTAATTGTCTGTCTACTGCATAATCGAGCCCCTGCCTTATAATGATTGACATATTATAAAATTGCTTTTTAGATAAAGAATGTTCTTTTATCATAAGATGTGCCCACTTGTCTAACTCTGGTTTATCAAGCGATATGATTGGTAGATCCGAAATATAGCTCTTATCATAATATCTAAACCAGTCACTACTTATTCTTTTTACATATGACGACGATTGGGTATGAACTGCTTTAAATTCTAACCATTCCGGTAGTAATTTTCTTAGAGTAATCAATTCCTCCTTTTTCTTTTTGTCGCTTTCAATTTCACCTTTCTCATAAAATTCTGCAACAACATCTTTTATTTCTTTTTCTGTTTTCCGCTTCTTCAAAACCCTTCCATTAGCTTTTGTAGAGTCCGGTAAATAAGTATACCATAGATGTGTCGTTTTATTTTCCCAAATTTTATAAGAGTGCATAGCAAGGTATTTTTGATATTGTACTTTATTCATATTCTCTTGTAAGGACTGTATATCAATCATACCATTTTCAATAGCATATTTCAATAATTCGTCTTGCTTCAAACATACCCCTCTTTTTTATTAGAAAGTCGTAGCTGTATTATCCAACTACGACTATATCTTATTTAATATATGTGTTGCTATAACACACTCCGAGTTTTAATGCCTCATCATGAGTAGCTACAGCCATATCAATTACATGTCCTTTTATCATTCCGCCTGTATCTTCAGCTAAATATTCTTTACCGTCGATAATTACGGTACTCCCCAATGGAATAACCTTTGGATCTACAGACACTATTCCCGGACGTACTTTTGTTCCTGAAGCAGTAATACCACTTCCAGTTCCACAGATATGTTTATATTTTTCGCAGCAATAATGGGTAATCTTGAATTTTCCAAGACTTCTTATCGTCTCAACATCCGATAAATACTCAGACTTTATATAAGCGAATCCATCTTCTGTAGTAATCATAGACCATCCATTGATCTCTAAGATCACATCAAAGCTGGTATTCAGATATGCCTGTCCCAGAATTTTTGATTCAACTGTTGGAAACTTGCGGATGTTTAGACCATCGACAGTAGAGTATTTTGTATATGTATCGGTTACATTGTTTAACAGAGTTATAAACTGTGCCGCTGTTACGGTTTCTTCTACGTTCATATTATCCTGTCCGTAGACAGGGCAACAATATAATGCACTAACAAGTGCAATTGAAAATAATAATTTCTTCATATATCCTCCAAATTGTATTTTAGAGGATTACCGGCAATCCATTTTAATCTATAATGAACGTGTTTGCAACCACGATATTATTGTTTATTTCATTAAAATATTGACTTTTAATATGTTTTATTTAGTTAATTCTGGCGCTATTGACATCTCCTTTATTGGCATGTTCAAGAAAATTTGATTGATATATTATTCCGTTTATATCTGTATAAATATGGTATGAATGACCCTCATACTTATATATCATTTCATATTGTTTTTTCTCTTTACTATAGTAATACGACTTATCGCCAAATAATTGTATTTCATAGATAAACCTAGATCTAACGGCTTCATTAAAATTGTTATAATATCCTATATTGATCGTTTTTCCATCTTTTCTTATATATGATTTCCACTTATTTTTGCTTTTATCATAATGAACTCCCTTTACTCCACTTTTGTTTCTAAATGATATCTTTGAATTCATCATATTTTCACTTTTTGAAACAATTCGAAGATTCTTTTTTCTACAATCATATATGTCGCCGTTTATATGATCTACTGTTTTATCTGTATTTAATAAGAAGTTATGAAGATATTTTCTCTTTCCATGCATCGTAGCCAATGTATACCCCGCTTCACCACATTGCCTCCAATTGTATGGCTTACATTTTTCAATATCATCAACATCTATTTTTACATCATTTTTATTTGTGGATAATACTGCATAGATTTCATTTTTATCATAATGTGTATGTATTATTTCCCCATATTTTAGCAACTGTCTATAATGTCTATCGCATAAAAACTTTCCATATCGCGTTCTCTTTTTCCCAACATCATTGCAATAAACACATTTCTCATTGAACTCCTGTACTTCCAAACCCATCCCTGCCTTTTTGTTTAAGCTTGTCCACAATTTTAAAATCTATTGAGGGCTGGTTTTTAACTATTCTAAACTGACATATTCTATCTCCAATTTGTATTCTTGTATCAACGGTTGCAAACGCTGGCATTTTCCATTCATCCGTATCTCCACAGTACGAATTATCGATAATTCCAATTCCATTGGTCTGGATCACACCAAAGTTTTTAAACGTACTACTTCTAGGAACGATATGAGCCTCATATCCGGATGGAAGCTCCATAGCCACACCAAGAGGAATCAGGCGGAACTCTCCCGCTTTCATATTGACATCTTCGGCTGCACGTAAATCAATCCAGTCTGATTTTCCACCGATATATTTAAGCTTCTCAATTTTGTCCGTGAAATATTTGATTCTAATCCACTCCATTAAATTTCCTCCTGAAACTGCCTAATGATGGCCTTGAATTTCTTAACTACTTCTCTGTCATCCGTCACAACGGAAACATACAATTCATTAGATAGATCTAAAGACAGAACACCAAGAAAGCTTTTGGCGTCATATGTACGTCTATCGTTGGGATCTGTACTGATATCTACATCACATTCAAAGTGTTTGTCCATCAGTTCTACAAATCGTTTCGCGTCATCGGGTTTCGTAAACTTAATTTTTCAATATTATTGTTATACATATTCGGTACTTCCTTTCTTTACAATATTACTATTCTCCATTTTAAATATAATTTTGTTGAAATTCTTTTTAACTTCTTCCGCCACCAAATTGGGGCAAGCGTTAACGTTATGATAAAATGGATGATATGATTGCTGTGTGTTCCTGTCAATCACATCAAAATCCATCTCTCTGCCGCCTTCATCATTTTCATCATTTGTATTGATGATGAATTTTACATAAATAATATCTTTGTATAGATTTTTACTAAGAATATATTTTCCTGGGCTAATGACCCGAAACCCAAACTTTAGAAGCACATTCTCAGATAAATTTTTACATATTTTCACTAATTACCTCTCTTTTCTTTTTTGATCACACGGAATGCATTGTCCATAACTGTATGTCTTATCTTTGGCTTTGCAATAGACTGTGATTCTTGCCTTATTTTCATTATTAATTGTTGAGTGAGCGCATTTTTCACATTCACTCGTGATTATCATTGTCATCATTCAATACCTTTGCTTTCTCTATAAAAGTTCACCAATAACATATTCAACATATCTTTTCTGCATACTGATTATCGCTTGCTAGATAAATTCCAAGCACGTTATCATAATGCTTTTTTGATTCGGGACGAACCTTCCGTATTTAATTATAATGTTGTCGAGTGAACTGAGTTCTAAGAGCTGCGAATATATTTCGTCTCTATAATATCCTGTATAGATTACAAAATCGTCATAACACTTTCTATTTCTGAAGTATAATAGCAGTCTATAAATATCTTCAAATTGAAGCATAGGTTCTAATCCACCAATTACAACAGATCTCGTTATGGGATTGTTGATATACCTATGGAATATTTCATCCACAGATATATCAATAACTTCAGTTTCGAATAAAAATGAGTTCTGACAGATCGATTTATCTAATCCTTGTTCACTGCAACATTTCCAATCACAGATTGATGTTCCTATAAACATCGAAGGTTTTTTATAATTTACGAAATCCTCATCTATAAGCTGTCTTATCCTCATTCCATTTTCATCTCCGCATATGAATACCACTGTCTTGTAGAAAATTCTCTTTTTCTATCTTTTGAATACGACCTTACAGGTTCTAGGAATCCCACTATTCTTTGATACGTATCTTCAATTCCATGTCCGCATACAGGACAAATATCTGTTCCAACAAATCCATGATGATTGTCACATTCATTAATCCTTGTATTGAACGCAAAATATATAACTCCCGATGCAGCAATTAAATTTAACATATCCCATGCTACATCAGTATTGGGGAAATTCTGCTCAAGATTAATGTGAGCAATTGAACCTCCAGAACGCTTTATATCTAATATAGAACTAAGTCTAAGCTTTTCTTTAATGGTACATTTTTCAGATAGAGGAATCCATTGATTAGAATAAATAAACTTATCTTTCATTTCGTATAATAGGTTGTCTTTCTGGCAAAGAATAACTGCTGCTCTCTCTGCTGGAACGCTCTCTATATTAAATGAAAATTCATCTGTAAACGAGTCCTTCACTTCGTTTAATACATCAAATATCTTAGAAGAAAAATCAATTCCCTTATCGCTATATGAGACATTTCCAAATTCATCTCGTTCTGTTAATCCAAATGATTCTATCACCTCAAATAATCCAAGTATACCAACAGTACAATACTGCTTATTCATTTCAATTCCGCCATCACAGTAATTTGGGAGTAACCCCTTTTCTACGTTTCTTGAAATAATATGTCGGATAACATCCAGTGTTTTACAACATAATGCTGTTCGCTTTCTCAGCAACGCAAGGAATTTCTTTTGATTAAACTCTGCCTCATATGCAATCCGCATAAGATTTATTGTATTTACTTTCACAGATCCAATTGATAGTGCTGTACCGCCTATTGAATTAATGAAGCCGTCAAGCTTCGTGCTGTCTGATAAAAGTCTACAACAGTTGGATAATACGCCAACATTATCACTCATGAAAAAATTACTATCATTCCATTTAGTATTATGATCAGAACACCATCTGGCAAATTCTTCATCCTGGAATTTTTCATCTTTATACAATAATGAATATGTAAGAACTGGGAACGTAAACATATTTTCACTACGAATATCAGATACTACCTCCATAAAAAGCTTCTGATGCTCGATGATTTCGTCTACGTAATCAATAGCAAATGTTCCATCAGGGAATTCTACTCCGCCAAACAAAGCTTCCAAGTATGGTCTATCAAAAATTGAAACATTAACAAATGCTGACTGATCTATTCTCATAAATGGTTGATTCAAGCGATAAATAAACTTTTGAAATGTTTGCCTAATGTAATATTCTGGGTCTTTAATTATATGATTAGAATCACAGTCCTTCTTCCAAAAATAATATGTCCATAAAAGTACATTTGGCAGTCCGCACGCACCTGAACTTCGATTACTCATAAAAGAGATAAATTCTATAACATCGTCTATGAATGTAGTCAAATGCTTTGGCGGCTGATTATTATAATTGTTTAAGAAGAATAATCCTTCTTTTGCAAGTCTTGATAGATCGTAGGCATAGCAATATGGAATATATGTAGAACTAGGAGCATCATGTAAATAGAATCCACCATTATATTCTGTTTCGAGCCATTCTTTTGCGGTTTTTAAACCATACTTCTTTTTCATTTCATAAAAAATTTTGTTAAAAGCAAATAGCTTATCTTCAGATTTGCCTTTTTCGCTAATCATACTACGAATATCTTTGTGTGAAGCATTTGCATTTGCGTCAATAGTGACATCAGCAACATTTTTATCAACAAATCCCTCAATAAAATCCGAGAAATTTAACTGTGATTCATGAAAACCATTGAGAATTTCAAAGTCTTCACCATACTTGTTATTAATGGCTTCAAATGCTTTTTCAAAATCTTTATTCATTTTAATAGGAATATTCAATTAATTACCTCCGTTACTGTTTATTTATCCACTCTGTTGCCCTACTAAAGTCCATTACTATATTATCTACTTCTAGTACAGGCGAAAACAAAAACCCTTTTTCAAGCATAATATCAACATCATTTATCTCTTCATATTCTATTTTCTTTAACTGTAATTTTTTTTCAATACATTACACTTCGGACAATTTGTTGAGTATAGTATTACCTTCAATTAATTCCCTCCAATATTTTTAAATAGACACTCTAAGCTGCTCATTTCTATACTAGTACACCTGAGTTAAACCAGATATATTTTCGTTATATCGTCCTTAAACGATCCTGAAATCACAGAATATTCATCACTCGAAGTTGGTGCTTTCGCATAGGATACTGAATGCCCTATAACGATGTAATAGCTCCCATCTACTAATGCTATATTATTGTCATTGGCCGTCGTTTGCATTACTACGGTAGCTGTTGCCGTAGTCGTTTCAGATGAATTAGCTGTACCACTTCTTATCGCTATTGCACTTGACCCTGATCTTATCAGCATTAATTTTTTATACTTTTTCATATCCGATCTTATGGTGTCTTTTGTACCAAAAAATGCATACGACTGTACTCCTGCCCTTGTATAGTTATGATATATATGTGAACTTACTGTAACCCAATGATTAGTTGGAGCATACCAAGAATGTTCGAGATGAATTCTATCTGATAAAAAGTCAACCGCTTGTGACGCAGTAGAGGACTTACTATTATCTCCCACACAAGTTTCAGTGTACGAAGATATTTTTGCACTTCATCCACCCACCAGTGTTCCAAACACATTCATCCCCATCCTTATATAACCACTGTTTCAACTCTACTTCGGTTTCGTTTGCATTTTGAATTGATATAATTTCTTTGAAAAATCGATATTTCTCGTCAACTGTGATTATGTACTTTCCTGTTGGAACTCCCATGAAAGTAAGCTCTAATGAATTATCAAATATCTGTGTTAGATTATAAGTGTTCGTAAAGTTATAATCATCATCACAACTTCTTACCTGACATGTTTTTCCATTTCCATCCTCGTCAGTACAGGTTATTCTTAATGTCCCCGAATATATATCTGTGCTAAATTGACCATAATAAGGACAGATTAACATAGTTGAATATTCTCCGACCGTGATAGTATAGGTTCCCACTTCCGTTGAATAAATTTTACACGTCCCTTTGTTTAAAGATGAGGTAAAAACTTTTTCGTTGCAAACAGCAGTTACCACTTCTCCATCACCCACTACCGCCGCATTATCTGTAATTGTGATCGTTACATTGGATATCTCCTTCTTAGAAAAACCCCCCCCCCCTGGTATCGTCCAAAACGCTTTTGCCATATTTTACTTCCTTTCATTTTTCAATATTATTTATAGAAAATATTATGTCACCAGTCATTCTTATTAAAGTGTCCACTCGCATCTATATATCCATGAGGATATTTTTCTTTGTAACCCTGCATTACCGGATCGTATTTCATCTGAGCCTCTTTATCTAACCATTCTCCACATATGAAACACCGGCGCTCTCCTAGTCGTCTAAAGTAATCACAATCTTTACACATTTTAACCCCCCTTTCTGCTTATTCTATTAACCCTAATTTCTTAATTATCGGAAGCACCTTTGCGGCCAATTCCGGATAGAATCTATACAAAGTATCATAAGCATTTAACGGCTTATCTGGCTTTGTAAAACGGGCACATTCCCAGTCGATTACCATCTGTGTAAAATCCGACTCGGTGTGTGCTCTTAATTCATGATGTCGTGAAAACTTCCGATGAATTTTGTGAACATATTTGTACGGCAGAAAACAGTAAAGAATGAGCTTATCACCATCATGCAATATCCCTCTCCATGTATTCCTGCCCAATAATTGTTTTTCAACCATTAAAAATGCCTTTTTATGTTTTAGTGTATACTTTAATTTTGTTATATTCATTTTTCACCCACCTTCTGTAATAGCTGTCGTTTCTTTATACTCTTCCACTCCGCTTTTGGAACCCATTTTTCTGCACTGCACTTGCGGCAATAAATGAGAATCCACTTTTTCTTGAAAAACACTGGATAATATTGGCCCATCTCCAAATCAGTCCTGTGTCCTATGGCCGAATACTCATGACAGTATCTCAGTTTTCTAAATATATCGGTCGCACTCCAGACTCTATATCTTTGATTTTTACCTTTAATTCTTCCAGTCGCTTATATTTCTCGCTCTCGTATAACTCTGACCGCTTAATAATCATATGTATTTGTTCGTTTGATATTAACTCTATCAGTGTTTTTTTATCCTTATCAGATAACACCTAAGTACCTCCCGACATCATACCAATTACTGCACCTTATATCGTTCCATTTTTCGTTCCATGGATATACATCTCCAAAACATATTTTTGTGCTTGCATTACAAGTGTCAAGGTTATTTGCCGTATCATCTATAAAAGTAGCGCCACTCGTATCTACACATGATTTGTCGCTATGCTCTTTAAGATTTACGCCGATAAATCCCTTAACATATGGCATATGTTGCTCAACCCAAACTCTTTTTAGACGTAGATTGGGGCTAAATCCATGCGAAACAATATGAATATCATATTTAGCTGCAATTAATGGGATGATGTCTTCTGCATTATCCATGAATTCTACCCGTTTAAAAAATCTCGGCTGATTAAAGTACCTGTTAATATATTCTTTATCTGCTAGGCTACATTCTGTAAACCCCCACGAGTTGATATCACACCAGTTGATATACTTGAAATCATTGTAATAGCAAAAATCTTCATTATAGAGGTCAACAATAGTTTTTATTGTATGTATAATTACTCCATCGCAATCTAAAAATAACTTTCGTTTTATGCAAAACCACCTCTTTCTTTTTTGTAAATTGCAGCGATCTCATCGGCTACCGCACCAGCGCTGAAAGTACCATTGTTTTTTATGATATGATCAATATATTTATAAATATCTGCGAAGTCATTTTCATCGGCTGCCATACGCCGGGTTACTTCTTCTGGATTATCGCCGCGCTTATCCAACCGCTTCATTAATGTCTTATTGTCTACATCAATAAGAAAAGAGATTATGTCTGAACTGCACATCATCTTAATAGATTTTAACCCGTATGGATTTACAATTAGGACTTTGTCTCCGTTTAAATCTTCCTTGGATGTTCCATAATACCAAGTCTCACCAGTTGCAACATGATAAGAAGTTGTTTCAACAAAAAATCCTTCGTTTTTCTTATTTAAAAATTCTTCTTCCGATATAAAATGGTAAGAAACCCCATTTATTTCTTTATCTCTGGCTGGTCTAGTTGTATATGTGACCACAGAACCGCAACCTAGCCTTATCAATTCCTTTTTAATCGTGTCTTTACCTGCGCCCGAACGTCCCACTAAAAGAATCATCTACAACACACTCCCTTATCCCGATAAAGCATGTAATCTTTTGTTCGTTTTTTAGTATGCAATATCATCAAAAATAATTGGTAACTTCATTTGCAATTCATCAAGTAATGGTCTCGTAACCTCTGTCATTTGAGGATGCGCTGTACTTGCTACTCTTAACTTAAAGAAATTACGCCACTCACGGTAATCGGCCGTAATCGTTATCTCTGTCTTTGTACTATTTGGTAGTACAGATCTTGCTTCTTGTGGCGTAGCTCCATTGTTCAGTAAATCAAGATATGCAGATTCGCAATCTGCCATTGCTGATAACCATCGCTGATAATTTATGTCACTATCTTTAAAGAAAAATGGTCTAATAAAAGTAACACCATTGTCAAATTTATCGATTGAATAATTGCAATATCTTGTACTTTCCTGCGCAAAAGAAGCAAGTCTATGTCGTACAAGTTCATGTGATACACCACGATCAACAATAAACTTTACTGATAGAGATGAATGCTCAATCATGGCTTCATGCCCTCGCTTAATCAGCATAGAAACAAATTTCTTTGCCGACTCCCCATCATCTTTGATTTTATCCTCACTCTTATAACACGCTCTTCCTATCTTTTCGATATGCTGTAACTCCTTAACACCTCCACTCGAAATCTCGGTTAAAATATTATAATTTGGCTTAATAATTTTCATTTTTCTATCACCTTTCATTTATCTTATTCTCTAAAAACTACATCTATTTGCGCTTGAAATGAAAAGCCTCATACACATCTTGTATTTGGCTTCTCCAATCTGATTCAATTTGTTTATCTGCTTTTTCTATTATCGCTTTATGCTTTTCATCATATACCGGCTGCGTTCTCTTACCCGCTATCTTTTCATAGGCATAATCAGGTAAAATCAACTTCGCTATACGATCACCTTCCTTTTATAAAAGAGCCATTTTATTTTCATACTTTTCATTATATAGTTTCCAATGTTTACAACTAATGCTCCAGCACAAAAAATAATATTGCAATTATAAAATGATTACTATAATATTTTTTTACTTTCATTCGAATTATCTCTGTAATCCACCAAATAAAACCACATAAAAATAAACCTAAACCTATGTAAAACAAAATCTGTCCTAAAATCATTTTTTCTCCTTCTAATCAAAATATTATTCTATCTAATGAACGCCATACACACTATTGCAACAGTAATACCAATTGTTTTCCAATCTATTTCAAATTCAATCAAATCGCAAAAATTAAATTTCATGTTTTTCTCTATTCCCCTTGATCTTGTCTCTATTGACATCATATAAAATAACTACAAATCCAAATAAGGAAATTACTATGCTAATAATATCGCAAACCCACTCAGCAACAGTCATTGGTGACGGATTAAATTTAACTCCCGGAGGATGCCACACCAACAAACTACTTACCAGGTTAAAGATCAGGCTCACAGCTATAATCCATACGCCTCTGAACTTCACTAAAATATTTTTCATAATCTCCCCCTATAACTTTTCTACGAATTTTTTAAACTCATTTAAATCATCATTACTCATACAAATATCAAAATAGCAATACTCTTTGTTTCTCAAAATGCACCAGATACGCTTGATCTTTTCTCTAATAATTCCGAATACTCCAGTTTGCCTCATGTAGAAATTATCACTCACCAGATTAATACTCAATCCGAAATCTTCATACTTCCCAGCTTTCATAATGACACCATTATGGCAACCGCAATTGCAAAAAAATATCTTACAATCATACATTTCTTCTTTTTCTATATTCATCCCAAAATTCCTTTCCTCGTAAAATATCTGTTTTATCCAATGATTTCATAACCTGATTTCCAATAACTATTTGTGTTCATTCTGTGATATTCGCTTATATCGTTTTCGCAATACTTACCATTTCGATCTGTGCCAATCTTTGCTATGGGACATACATCTTCCAGCATGAATACTTCATCATATTTATGAGAACAATAATAATCTTCTTTGTCGCAACATCTGCACTTCTTACAGATTTCATGCTGCTTTAATTCTTCGTTACGTGGAATCATATGTTCAGCTATATACTCGTCCGCCTTACATTCATCCAGAAATGCACCTACAACACTTGAGTCGTCGCATGTTCCCCATGATTCAGATACTAAAAATACTTTTGCCACAATTATTTTTTACCTCCTCATAAAAACTACATTTGCTAAACTGAATATTTCTCCTTAATACTTTTTATTACCAAATCTCTTTCGCCGTTGCTCCCCCCTGTTAATCCTATAATCACGATATGCTTCACTAAGACAAATTGCTTCAATTATGGTAAGTATTTCTCTGGCAGCTTTTCTTTCTCCTAATTCTTTTTCTGTAATCATATTATTCTCCATCAATATTATATTTACTGTGATGTCACAATTTATCGGTGAAACTCGTCAGCCATAATTTCAAAAATTACACTGTCATGTAGCTTCCCATCCATCAGCTTAGTCGTTTGTCGTCTGTAGCCACACTCACGTCCGCCATGCTTTTTAATGAAGTTTCTATATCCTCTAATTGCAGGATTATCAGCATAGCAATACCATTCAATTCTGTTCATGTGATAAACTTCGAATAAGTCACATATTACTTTCCATAGATCTTTTACAAATTCCAAATTTCCTTTCTGGTAACTTATCATGCAAAATCTATCAGCTGACATTGCTGACCAATCTACGGCATAGGATATGTAACCAATGATATCTTCATTACTATCAACAGACACAAATGCGTGACACTCATAGTTATTATCTGCTAGATCGGTTAACGTCGCCCCCGCCCAACCATGAAAAAATATATTTTTCAAGTCATACCATGACTCTACCTCTTTTTCCTCAAGCTGCTCTTTGTATAATTGAGCTGGCTTTAACATATTTTTCACCTCCAAAATTTTAAATTCTTTATCACTTTATTTTTGCTTCACGCTCACTGTTTTAACATTATGCAAATTAAATTCTTTATCATTACAGTCAAATTCTTCTCCATCTATTCCTTCATGTGGATCATGTAAATCACATTCAGTATCTGACAAATTATATGGACACCACTCTGCATTTTTCTTATTGCATTCTACAATTACTTTAGATATTGACATCCGCTTTATCCTCCTTAACTACCCGATCATAGCAGTTACAGCCATTACAATCAGGATATCCCCCCTGTGTTCTTCCGCCAAAATTGCATAACATCTCATTAACATAGCACTGAACACAGTGTTCGTAATGTTTACAGTCTTTATTTTTCAACATTATAATCCACCTCGCCTTCATACTTGGTCTATAAAATCACGATTTTATCATCTTTAGAAGGTCATTTTCCGAGATAATTGGCACACCAAGTTGTTTTGCCTTCTCGTTTTTCCCTGATGAGCTACTCACATTATTATTAATTAGATATGAGGTCTTTGTACTCACAGCTCCAGACACTTTACCTCCGCAAGATTCTATTCTCTCTTTTAGCTCATCAAATAGCCGGTCATATTCAAGATCTGATACTTCACTGTTTGCATTGTTATAATACTCATTTCTGTAATGGATAAGGAGCTGTATAAGCTCCTTAATTCTGCCAATGTCTGTCAATCATCGGCCTCCTCATATTCTTCGTTATAAAGTGTGCCAGCAATATCATCAATTGTGACGCATATAGCATTTAACTGTTTAGAAAGCAATCGAAGCAGATCAACTACCTCACACCTTGTTTTATCTGCCCTATTTCCATAGTCTTTTATGTTCAACTTGTTCTCCATTCACCATATCCATATTTACTATTATTTTTTGCCTCTTTAACCGGAACAAATGTAATTGTAGTTTTCTCATCATCACAGTGCGTATCAACAACAATAACAACTATTGCTGGATATTCTCTTTCTGCCTCTTCAAGCTCTACATGAGCTAACACATCTTTATCTTGTAAACGATTTAATAGAATACATTCTTCCAGTTTACAATTCACACAATTATTAAACTTATTAATAAATTGATAATTGCATCCATAGAAATCAGTAAGATATGAATATTTTTCAATATCATCTCCACATAAATGCAAAAGCATTTTTTTATATTCTTGTTCGCTTTTTACGTAATAAACTTTTGTTATTGTCATTTTCCCACCTCTTCAAAATCCAGTTTATTAGGCTTATAGTTCATCTATCCCTTCGCCAATCAAATCGATATAGTTCTCCAGTTCCTTCAATACCTTACTTATATTCTCCATGAAAACTCACAATTTCACCCCAGTCTAACCCCAAGATCTGTTCTGTTTCATGGAATCGATCTATCAGTGCATTATTGCATTCAGTTTGTCCATTTGTATCGAGCATTGATCCTTTACACATAGGAGTTATTAATATACTTAATGCATTAAGGATTTCTCTTTGATTTAATAGTATCTGTTTCAGAATATTTTCAGATGTCATTTTTTTCGTACTCACACCTCTCTTCCATACAAATTTGTCTTTTATTTCTTTCTTGATAAATCTCACAAGCTATTTGAATCTTAAATGTCGGGATATATTCCAGATATTCATCTTGTAAAAAGTTGTAATCCATTTTTTCTTTACAATTTGGACATATTAATATTGGTCGAAAATCATTGTCAATCACAGGAAAATAACTTTCTATTTTAAATCCGCATTTGCACTTTGACTCATATTTATAATAATTGTACTTAATCACACCATCTTGAATCTCTGTCGTACACGTTCGACTTATTCCATTTTTATAAGTTAAAGAATTGAACTCAATATCACTGTCATCATATGGTTTGTTGTTCTTAAATAAAAAGTAATGCGTTAGTTCATGCGAGAGTATATCTCCTATAATAAATACATTTTGATTTGTGAGAATTTTTGATACTTCTATATACGGCTCTTTATCGACAACAAACCATGCAAGTGTTCTTTTTAACCTACTATTTATTTTTACTCTTATGTGTAATGTTTCTCCATATAATCTTTTAAATAAAAACTTTGCGAAACTATTCAGTTCTTTTTCGTCCAATTATCTTATCCTCTCCAAATAAAACTTCTCTTTGCTTAACTAATCTAAATTCACCAAATACTCATAATGATTCCAAATATAATTTGCAGTTCTTTCCTCTGAATTATTTTGGTCAATATAGATACGGCTACTTCTTCACAAGTCAATGGTGTTTGCATCGCTATTTCTGCAACTATCACTTTTCCTTTATCTGTCAACATTTTCCAATAAGGATATTCTCTCATCTCATCTTTAATTGAAATCATTTCAAACTCCTCACTCCTCAACAAATGATGTTTTACTTAAAACTCCCACATTTCATCAATACTATTTATTTTATTACTAGAAATCATATGTCTACTCCCACACACTACACAAACAATTTCATGTACATTTCCTTCATTGACTATTTTACTATTCTCATTATTTGGAGATAGACAGCAGCAATAATTCTGAGTATTTTTGTCTCTGCCACACGGATACTTTCTTTTGATACCAAAGTGCTTATATAAAAACCATCCTAACTCAGCAAATTTCTTTTCGTTTTTTGATAATTTCCAAAGTCCAATATTAATATTCTCACCTCATTTTTCTCAACCAAAGGCTGCATTACTTAACGCTTATCTGGCTGCTAATTATTCGATTATGATAAAGCATATCTAAGATATCTTGGAACCCAGTCATATATGCCGACTGCTCACTCGTATCCTCATAATCAGTATTCCAGTGGGATTCTGCAACAAGATCAGTAATCATATCCTCTATCGCTTTATCTGCTTTTACCCTTTTTAATTTTTCATAGCACTCTTCGCAGATATCAATATCGCTCCATTTGGGTTTACCGATTCCAGAATAATCTCTATATTTCTTTTTTACCTTAAAACTCTTGTCTGCATCATTTCTTTCACAAATGTCACATAAGCATTTATTCAAATTAACACCTCCTATTTCCAAAGCAAACTCGAATTTACTCAGGTTTTATCAAGCATCCTCTTCAAAAAGGATTACTTCATGCTCTTTCAGCGGAAGCCAGTTCTTCACTTCCTCATACACATATTTGGTCATTCTACCATCGTTATCATTATCTAACCAATTTTCAGAATGAATTATATCTTTGAACCAAGAAATAATATCTGACATAATTGATTCTGGAACGATATTGTACTCTTCCCATCTCCAAGCAATATCTTTTCTACTAGAAATAAAATCTCTCAAAATTGCTCTGTAGCTATTACATTCTGAAATAACAGCACTTTCTATATCTTCATAATATATGTTGCCAATATCTCTGATTTTTCTCTTGTCGGCTTTAATTAAGAACATATCATATCCCATATTTTATTCTCCTAATTCCGGCAGTTCTGCCCAAAGAAAATCCCTGCATGAAAACTTTTTGAATTTCTTTGTTTTATGCTGCCAGTATAGAATATCGAATCCATTTTCTTTTCCTCTATAATCTTGAAAATTCACAATAAAGAATCCTGAATGTGTTGGATAATCGTTTTCTCTTGTATCATGAAATACTAATGTTGCTTCTCTCATATTGTTTATTCTCGCTCCCAATCAATCTGATATTCTGTTTCTTCTTTAATACTATCTACGAATTCACAGGAACCAATTTTTCTTTTTTGACCAAAAATATCTATGCCGTTGAAATATTCATGTTCAAAGTCATCATAAATTCCAAGGAATTTTTCAACCTCTTCTTTAGATGGAAATGAATACGTATCATTACTTGTATAACCGCAATCGTCTGTATGACATGAAACTCTGAACCAAGTTGCGATAATCTGCGTTATATGCATCAACTGATCTTGAATAGGATTTATCTTTTTTTAAATTTGCTTTTGCATTATCTGTCATAAAATGTATAACGATATTCACAATAAACAATACCGGATACCATGTTCCACCGATAATTATTGTATATATAGTCAATGGCAACATAACCATAAATGACCAACTAAAACAGTGCATAAACAATGCCATAAGATAGTCATTCTTAAACATCTCATCTGGAGTATTTTGTTCCCACCATGACTTCTGTTTTGCTGAAGCAAGCCGGCCTTGTAGGTAATAATCATCTACAATGTGGCAGAATACCATGAATATCAGTATTAAAACTTTTGTTCCCATACATTCTTATTCTCCTTCCGAATACAGCAATCAGTTGTTTATGAATCACATCTGGGCCAAAAGCGACCTTGCCGGTTCACTTGTCATATTCTCCTTGGCCCACGAAATATAACCACCGTCAATACTTGCAATTTCAAGAAGAGTTCTACCCTTATACTTACCGAATGGCAACACATATGTATTAATGTCTGGAGGAACCGCCTTTTCTTCATCCTCGAATAGCATTTCTATGTCTTTTCTTGACGCAAGATAATCTGCAAGATGTAATATCTTCTGATATTTGTTCTCTGGAAGTGGTAGCACCTCGTTACTTCGCTTATCTGTGCACCATTGGCCCATGTGAGATTCAATGGTTGTTGCCACTAATTCAACCTCGTCTTCAGGAATAAACCCAATTATGGTACGGATCTCGTCTGCTGCAAGAATCGGATGATTAAATCTTGTAAACTTATTTCTCATAAAATCATCATCATTTCCGCTTTTGCGAGAATCGTGCATAATACCAGCAACACGCAGCAGATCTCTTTCTCTTGATGTAAAATCATTTTTATAGCAGTCAATACTAAAAATGTGATTCAAGAATCTTACTAATGCGCAAGTATGTCTTGCCAATCCTAAATCTCCAAGGGCATATTGCGGATGATATTTACCGGTACTACTCGCTCCTACATTCCAAAAATAATCTGG
>Ga0192243_10242_pt1 | contig 21978 bp, 20 predicted proteins | sample Koala_Koa27_K3_FD_131233 | JGI IMG/M metagenome (GOLD analysis project Ga0192243, IMG submission 131233) | Enriched cells from koala feces incubated with labeled cellulose particles, San Francisco Zoo, California, United States - Koala_Koa2-7_K3 ... | reverse complement strand
TGATTTCACAGGTGTGTAAGAAGATGAATAAAGGACTGACGGCGGAGGAGATTGCGGAGGTGCTTGAGGAGGATGTGGAGCGTATTCGTATGATATGTGAAGCGGCTGCGAAGTTTGCACCGGAATATGACAGGAATAAAATTTGTGAGGCTCTTTTTGAGGAGGAGTGATGAGATAAAAGCCGTGGCAGGATTGAGGATTCTGCCGCGGCTTTTTTGGATTAAAATTTATCTGATACGGTTGTAGTTGATCAGACACCCGGCCTTGATGATGGCTTTTTCTTCCGGTGTCAGTTCTGCGATGTGAAGTTTGATTTCTTTTACCGAATCCCCGATAACGTAGGCGGGGATGTTGGTCATGTCGGTGTCGAGGGCCTGGCGGATGTTTGGTACATAGATGTAGGCGCCGACCTCGAAATCAGGTTCCTCGTCCATGAGGAAGGGGAGCATGCCCCAGTTGATGACGTTGGAGCGGTAACGCTTGGTGGCGTACTCTTTGACGATGTTGGCGAGTCCGCCGATGACTCTCTGGCAGCTGGCGGCCTGCTCGCGGGCGGAGCCGTCGCCGGGTTTTACGGCGTAGATCATGCTGCCGATCTCGGTATCCGCGGGATTCACAGACTCGTTGCCGGGGATGGTGTGGATCTTGTCGAATACGCTCTTTAGCTCAGGAGCTGCGTCCACGGGGCTGGTGCCTGCGATTCTGGCTTTTTCGATCTTATCGACGGCTTTGGTTCTTCCTACGTATTCCGGGTCTCTTCTGGACAGGGTGAATTCGGCCAGTCCGAGAGGGTTGGAGCGGTAGGAGGAGGTCTCGCCGGATGGGATCAGCTCGTCCGTCGTGGTGACGGAGTCCATGATCTTGGAGCAGACCTTCAAGAGGATCTGATCAGCCAGCGGGCTCATCTCGGGCCAGTCTTTGATGTTGGGTCCGTAGATGAGGCTCTTTTCGGGATCGCCTTTGCCGTAGCCCTGGTATACACGGTTTACGTAAGAGGAATCATCAAACTCATATGCCGGAACTTCGTAGCCGTCCGCGTACTCGGAGGCGGAGGTCAGGACGCCGCCGTTGATGGCTGTGGCGGCGATGGATCTGGCATCCATCAGGGCCACGGCGGCCATCTGGCCGGAGCCTGGCTTGGAGCCTTCGCGGTTGGGGAAGTTGCGGGTGGTGTGGCGGATGCTGAGGGCGTTGTTGGCCGGTGTATCGCCGGCGCCGAAGCATGGGCCGCAGAAGGCGGTGCGCACGATAGCGCCGGAGGCCAGAAGCTTAGCGACGGCCCCCTTCTTCACCAGATCCATAAATACAGGCTGGGAAGACGGATATACGGACAGCTGGAACACATCGTTACCGCAGCTCTTGCGGTTTAAGGTGTGGGCGGCCTCCATGACATTGCTGTAGTTGCCTCCGGCGCAGCCGGCGATGACGCCCTGCTCAACCATCAGCTTACCGTTTACAATCTTATCAGTCAGGCAGAATTCAGACTCAGGACGGCCGCTGATCTTGGCCGCTTCCTTCTCAACGCTTCTCAGGATCTCGCCTGGGTTGGCGATCAGCTCATCGATCTCGTAGGTGTTGCTGGGATGGAAGGGCAGTGCGATCATAGGCTTGATCTGGCTTAAATCCACATAAACCAGTCCGTCATAATAGGCCACATCAGCCGGATTCAGTTCTTTGTAATCATCGCCGCGTCCATGCATCGCTAAGTAAGCGTGAGTATCCTCGTCGGTTCTCCAGATGGAGGAGAGACAGGTGGTCTCGGTGGTCATCACGTCCACGCCGTTGCGGTAATCGGTATCCATGGAGGATACGCCGGGGCCTACGAATTCCATTACTTTGTTCTTGACATAACCGTCCTTAAACACGGCTCCGATGATGGCGAGAGCCACGTCGTGGGGGCCTACGCCCGGAGCGGGTTTTCCGGTCAGATAGATAGCGACAATGCCTGGATAAGCCACGTCGTATGTATCACAGAGAAGCTGTTTTACCAGCTCTCCGCCGCCCTCGCCCACGGCCATGGTGCCTAAAGCGCCGTAACGGGTGTGGCTGTCGGAGCCCAGGATCATCTTGCCGCAGCCGGCCATCATCTCTCTCATATACTGGTGGATAACCGCGATATGAGGAGGTACAAAGATTCCGCCGTATTTCTTGGCCGCGGAAAGGCCGAAGACGTGATCATCCTCATTGATGGTGCCGCCTACCGCACACAGTGTGTTGTGACAGTTCGTAAGCACATAGGGGATGGGAAATTGTTCCATACCGGACGCTTTGGCGGTCTGCACGATGCCGACAAAGGTGATATCGTGGGATGCCATGGCGTCAAATTTGATCTTTAAATTCTTTAAATCATCGGATGTGTTGTGCGCTTTTAAAATCGAATAAGCGATGGTGCCCTGAGCGGCTTCCTCCTTAGAGACTGCTTTGCCTGTCAGGGCCTGCAGCTTTTCCGTCTCCCGCTCAGGAACGATCTCTGTTCCATGAACCAGGTAGGCGCCGCCGGTTAATTTTGATAGGTTTTGCATCATTATCGGTCCTCCATTTTCTTGTATTCCATTGTCTCCCCGATATATTTGGTTGCCGGACGCATAATCTTTCCATCATATAATTTGTTCTCTACATTGTGAGCCAGCCAGCCGATGACGCGGCTGCACACAAACATGGGAGTGTACATATCCTTGGGAATCTGAAGCATATCGTAGGCAAAACCGCTGTAGAAATCCACATTGTTGGATACGGAACGGCCGTTGCGCTCATATAATGTTTCCTTGGCGATGCTTTCAAATCTGGTCAGGAACTCGTACTCGGCCTCTCTGTGCTTCTGCTTTGCCAGTGTCTCGCAGCAGTTCCTCAGGATATTGGCGCGGGGATCGGATTCGGTATATACCGCGTGGCCCAGACCATAGATCAGGCCGGAGTGGTCATAGAAATCCTTAGCCAGAAGTCTTTGGGCGATCTCCCGGATCTTCTTGTCGCTGGCATTGAAGCCGATCTCATCTGCGACAGCATGCAGCATCTCGGAACAGCGGATATTCGCCCCGCCGTGTCTCGGGCCCTTTAAGGAGCCTATGGAGGCGGACATGGAGGAATAGATGTCTGTTCCCGTGGAGGAAACCACCACGTTGGTAAATGTTGAGTTGTTGCCGCCGCCGTGATCCGCATGGATCATCAGCAGGATGTCGAGAAGGTTGGCCTCCTCCGGTGTAAACTGACAATCCTTGCGGATCATGTGGAGGAAGTTCTCAGCGATAGAATAATCCTTCTGCGCATAGTGGATAAAAAGACTCTCCCTCTCATAGTGGTGAATCTTATTCTGATATGCGTAGCAGGTGATGGATGGCAGCTTTGCCAGTATGTTGAGGCCCTTTAAGACCGTCTGAAATACGTCCGTGTTATCGGGATCATCGTCATAATTACACAACATCAGGACCATGGTCTGCAAGGTATTCATCAGATTGGGGGAAGTGGTGCGCATTAAGTTCTTCTCCAGAAACTCTTCCGGCAGTGCGTAACTGTCCTTAATCACGTCGCAGAAATTGCTCAAACCCTTCTTGGTGGGCAGGTAGCCGAACAGGAGCAGGAAGCACACTTCCTCAAAACCGTAGCGGGTATCCGACTTGCCGGCCACGAGATCGTCCAAGCTGTAACCGCGGTAGTAGAGCTTGCCGGGAGCATTGACCTTCTGGCCGTCCTTGAAATCATAGCCGAATACGTCGGACACTCTGGTCAGGCCGACGCGGACGCCGGTGCCGTCCTCATTTCTGAGGCCCTTTTTCACATTGTATTCCTTAAATAAAGGGCTGGGAATATCCGTGTAGTTCAGTGACTTACCATAAACCTGTGCGATAAATGTGCTATCCATGTTTTCCTCCTTATAATCGGTGATTTGGTGAGAGTGCAGAAAAGGACAGCGCAAATGTTGCACTGCCCCCATTGGCATTACGTTCTAAGTAATTGTTACTGTAACATGTTCGAAAGGCAAAGCCAATATACTGTTACAACCACAATAAAAAGACTGTGATTGCGGAAAAATGTATAATTATAAAACGACAAATAAAAAATGTATAATATATTTGGAGGAAAAACAAAAAAATCAGTTAAAACACACAAGAAAAAAATAAGATAATGGAATTATGTCATAAAAAATAGCGCTGGATTCCACGGGATTTCTGTCATATTAGTCAAGATATGATTCTGCATAAAAAACCAGATAAATTTGTTGGTCCATCCTCTGAAAAGAGCATGAGAATAAAATAGAGGGATCTGCCTATAATAAAATCTGTACAAAGGAAGTACGAATCAGGAAACAGGCCGATCCATGGCAGGCCCTATGAGAAACTGAAGAAAACTTTATAATATGGGAATCGTGGTGAAGATTGCAGGACACCATGATTCCCTTTCTGCATCATTGTGAAGTTAAGAACCGGCTTCAGCCAGCCTCTCAATTTTAAATCTGCACTCATTTCCCGCATTGTCGGAGAGTACAAAATAAAAATCGTGGGGAAGAGCCGGGCAGCGGAAGCTCTGTTTTTCCTGGTCATAGGCCGGGACAGCCAGCAGGCCGCCTTCTTTGTCCTCCATGCGGGCCGATTGGATGTTCAGCCCAGATGCCTGGTCCTCTAACTGTATCAGCAGCTCATTCTGCTCCAACTGATAGGAGGTGATGAGCGGAGAGTCCAGATCGATATTGTCAATCGTAAATGATTTGGCCGCCCGCTGCTCCCCGTCTTCCACTACCAGTGAATATTCCCCATTCTCATAAGCCTCCGCCCGGTACTGGTTACCGTCCACCCAGACGGCCTCCGACTGTCCGCCAGATGGAGACATGAGCCAAACTTTGGTACTGGCTGAAGAATGACTGATATCGGCGGTGATTTCCAGCGGCTGGTTGGTCAGGCTTTCCGAATAGCGTACCGATGATACGGACGGAGGGGCTGCCAGGGCCATAGCGCTCACCGTTACCACGGCCGCAGTAGCGGCAGTTCCGGCGATGGCGCCAAACACTCCGGGAATCAGCTCCGGTTTTACCGCCGCCACTACGGGAATCGCCAGAAATGCGTGTATTTTGGCGATCTCTCCGGCCGCCTCTTTGATTCCATTTTTCAGGATATGTCTGAGCAGCTCTCCTGCCTTTTCCGGAGTCAGCAGAGTGATATTCAGCGAGCGGATCATGCGATGCAGGATAAACAGGAAGAACGGCGAGAACGCATAGGTCTTGAAATAGTCGTCGGCCTTCATCATCATACGCAGCTTTTTCTTGGCTGAATTAAAACGGCTTTTGACCGTGTTCAGCGGACATGAAAGGATGCGCGCGATCTCGTTCAGTTTAAAGTTCTGATAGTAATGCATGATGATAATCGTGCACCGGTCCATGGAAAGGCGGAGGACGTAGTTCATCAGACGCCGCCCCTGTTCTGTTTGAAGCGCCGACATCAGAGGGCTGTCCTCGGAATGGAGGCTCTCGTCCACATAGTCCTCGGCGTCAGGATAGAGGACCTCCTTCTGCTTCTTCATCATGGTGACGGCGGTATTGTAGGTAATCTGATTCAGCCATGCAGTGAGAAGGCGGTTGTCCCTGAGAGAACCCAGCGAGTGAAGCATACGGATGTATACCTCCTGCAGGATATCCTCGGATAGGTTTGGGTCCTTGGTTATGGACAGGGCCAGAAGATAAATCTTTTGGCAGGTGCGGTTGTAAAGCTCGGTGAAGGCTTCCTGATCCTGGTCCTTCACCCGTTCCACTAGGCGCGACAAGGCTTTATAGTCGTTCTCTTTCAATGTAAAATCCCCCGATTTTGTGAAAACGAATTGACATGATGGTTTGTATTATAGTCGAACAAAAGAAAAATGGCAACCATATATGGATAATAAAATCGAAAAATATGAATCGTGGAATTTATTACCAGGTAAATATTAGGGAATTTTATATTAAAATAAAAAAACATAGACACTTTTATCTGGGAGGGAAGTCTTAATGATAGAGACGTAAAAAACAGATCATAAACAGAATGATGTTCTACATATCAAAGGGAGTGGGCAACAAATGAAAAGAGGAAGAAAACTGATACATATCGCTTTTTTATTTTACTTACCATCTTAACCGTATGGTTGAGTATCGGCCTGGTTTCGGCCATAGAAGAATCCGTCGATGGGGGATGGAATCTGGCCAGCGGATCGAACGCGGATGAGGATATGGAACCGGAAGAGACCGCCTCCCCGTCGGACGCCGAAGAAGATGACGAGGAACCGGGCACAGAAGCGACTCCCTCCGACGCAACCCCATCGGAGGCCGAGCCCGGTGACGGCGGACAGGATCAGGAGGAGGGAGACTCTTCCGGGGAACTGGAATGGGACCCCATACCGGAGTTCGAACAGGATGAGCACGTGGTATTTGAGATGAAGCCTCTCTATCTGGACACCAACGCTTCCACCTGGAACCTTTTAAAAGGCGTAAACGCCCACGACCAGGACGGCAATGGACTTGAGGTTACTCTGGCTGAGGGGGAGGGCAATTTCTATAAAGCCAGCACCGACTACGAGGAAGCCAGGAGTATGAACGACAGCGCCGACGGCGAACTGGCCACATTGAGAAAAGGCGGATATTACGAGATCGTACAGGCATGGGACGCAGTGGACGAATGCATGAACAAGGCCGCCAGAATCATCTATGTAGGCTCACCGGAGGACTTCACCCAGGATAAAATCCCAGGAGTGGCGACAGGCAGCGACGCGATGCTGGATGATATGGAGCTGGCGACGGGAAGCAATGCTCTGAAAAACATTACATTTGAGATGGAAACGCTTTACCTGTCACCGACAGCGGACACGGAGAACCTGGAACTAATTAGAGGGGTGAAGGCTGTGGACGAAGATGGGAATGAGTTGCCGGTGTATCTGCTGGACAAAGGAACCTTTGCAGAGGCGTATGTAGGGCCGGGGAGTAAAACAATACAGACGGCAAATGTGGAGAATAAGCCAGAAGGTCAGACACTGGTGGAAGGGAGTTATTATGTGACAGTGGCGGCTGAGAATCCTATTGATGGGGCATTGGCGGTAGAGAAGAGAAATGTTGTGGTTGGCAAGTATCTGAATACTGTGGCGGAAGGAAGTGCTTTTACGCTTACATATCCAGGCGGGGATATTATAGGATATAACAGCATGACTGGAGCTTATGCAGATGTAATTAGTAGAAATGAAACAGGAGATTATGTGCTGAAGTTTCTGACAGATTATGTTGAAACTGCAGGAGAAGAACTGTTTACCGTATTACTTCCAAGAGATAATAAATTAATAACTTCTATCAGAATAACGGGAGAAGAAGGAGTGGTTTATTCTATTTATAGTAGGGAGGTCGAGTTATATCGCAGGACAGTGTTTGATAATATTTGTGTTACTCCAGTGCAGTCGTCTGTGGTAATATATGCAAACCATAATTACATAGAATGGGGCGAGAATGCAGACGGATCTGAAAATATAGCCATCTATGGATATGGAAAAAGTTTAATAGCTAACCCTGACAGTGATACTGCTGAAGTTGTGATTAAGGGAAAAATCAGGCAGGTTAACTGTGCAAACACAAGCACACAAAGAGGAAAAGTGGATATAATCGGGAATGGAACTGAAAGTCAAATATATATCTTGAATATAAACGCTCCAGCGGATGGTGGCCTTTTGGATGTTAATGTGCAAGGTGTATTAATGGAGAATTTTTCGTGCAGTGTGGGGACTACTACAGCAGAGATAAATGTAAATATGCGGGATGTGATTTGTTCTAGTGCAAATACCGCGGGGAGTGCGGTGAATGGAACATTATCTTTGGCAGGAGATATAAAGCTTGGTAATAATACTTCTTATGATCCTATTCCAAATTGGGGTACAATACAGATTGTAGACGACTGTAGCATGCCAAGTTGTGTGCCAACAAGTTCTTCGATGGTAATTAAAATTAAAGAAAATGTAACTTTAACATTAACAAACCCAACAAGTAATGGCACTCTAATCAGGACAGGTATTCAACTTAATGGTAATTCCGGAGTTAAAGTTTCTGGAACAAAGAAGAGCATTCTCTCTTTTACTTCAATTGAATCAATTGGAGAGGGAAATTTCATAGAGGCTGAGAAGTGGGGAGCAGCAGCGAATACCAAGTTCTTTATAGACAACAGTGCAACAGTAACAGGACAGCCAATAGAAGTAAGAGGTGAGTTGTCGGACGGAACGAAGATAGGAAACATCCCTAATGTTCTATTAGAACAATTTTATTTATCTCCTAATTTAGGGTGCTATCTTCAATACATATATAATGAGGGAATAACTGTCAAACAATATAAAGTATTGCTTGAGCATTCAGACAATAATAAAGATGGTGCAGAAAACCTAGCGGAGATTATGCAGAAAATAAAGGACTATGGAGAAACCGGAGAATGTACAATTACATTTTTGACGGCATATAACATATCTACATCAGAGTTAAGCACTTTAAAGAGGTTGACTACACCCAGTAAAATAAATTTCACTTCTTCAGTTAAAACATACATTTTAAAATTTCCGGAGTATGAATACACAGACTATTATGAGATACCCACCAATATTGCCTTTAGCAATATAACGGTAGACGGAGGAAGCCGATATTCCTGTCTGCGTACTGCCGGACATGAAATAACAATAGAGGAGGATACAGATTTTCGATTAAAAATCATAGGCTGTAACGACTATCAGGGCTTGTATCAACAGTCAAAGGTCATTATAAATGGCGGAACTGTCAGTAATTATATTACTAATGATACCTCGACTTCTATGGAAGTTTTAATTAATGGTTCCGTGGAGGATCTGAAATTAGGCGACAACAATTTCAGGTCAAAATATATGAATATTTCTGTAGGCGATGGTGTTGTGGCTTCTGCAAGTTTTATAAAGGGGTATGAGCAATTAAGCCTGGGGATAGGAAGTAAACTAGAGATAAAAGGAGGTTTGGTGTGCCAGAATGGCAGTAATTTTATGGGATTAGGCGCTCTTTTGCTCAATGGAAATAGTATTTTGACGTTATCTTCTGCTTCTGAACAGGCAATAATTGGTTCGATCGCTGTGCATGGAGAAGGAAATGAGCTGAAGTTGGTTCCCTCAAATACCCCGAGAATCAGGATAGTAAAAGGATTAGACGGGCAAGGAGAAGTAACCGGGGACAGCAAGCTAAAATTAACATCACACGGTGGAACACCGCAGATTGGAAATAAAATTATTCAGTTTGCAAATCCTTTAGCGGCAAAGGTTTCGGATTATCATGAACTTTTTGATGAACGGTATGAGCTATACATAGATTGCGACAGCACGACGGGTACTATTTTTACTACGGGTCCTTATCAAAATGTTCGAGTTAGCGGCGGCTTGTCTTCCACAAATTCATCGCTTAAAAAAATATTTGAATTGATTGGCGAGAACACAGGCACTTACACAATCACATTTTTAGCGCCTGATTACACTGTTACAGATGATGATATAGCTGCAATGAAAGATAATGGAAAATATACAAGCAGTATAGCTTATACCGGTACATATACAATTAGCTTAGGGGATGAGCTGCTGCCGGGAGAGAAGCTGGGAGACACAGTAACAAGGAGTATCAATATAAATAACGATATTGAGTTTCCGTGCACCACTAATATAAATAATATCGGTATTAATTTAGATACCCAAAATGTTGCGTTCTTAGGTGGTGGAAATGGCATGACAATAGGAGCAGGAACTGAATGGAAAGGTTCCTATAAACCTGGTTTATATGGAGGTGGTTTGGATTCAGCAACCAAAGGAGGAAACATAACTATTCAGGGAGGGGGGAGATTACTTTATAATTTCTGGCGGTGGAATGGATGAACTGGGTTCTGCAAGTGGGACCAAAACAATAACAATCTCAGCTTTGCCAGTTACAACAAACGGTTTAGTAGAATTCAGTAATTTGAATATTGGACTAGCTACTAAAGCGATCTCACTTACTGTAAAAGGAATATTTGACAGTGATCCGTTTCTTTCAGCGGAAGAAAACCGTAATGGAACATTGAGACTTAGGGGAGGAAGTACAATTGCCCTTGAATCAGATGGGAGCAGCAGATTACAGATAGGATCTGTTATAACAGATACAAAACTGAATAATACATTACTGATCACACGAGATTCATCAAAATCGTATCCTCTTACAATAAACGAAAATAAAAGTACAACAACCGGAAAAGCTTTAGTATTAGGATTTACAGACTCCAGTACGGCTTCTTCATTATCCGACCCGTTTTTGATATTTACTGACCGTTCTAAGATAAAGTTAAGCCAATATAGTTACACTGAAACAGGCCGTTTTTTGTACCAATCTGCAGAAGACGAAAACAGAGGTGCAATCCGCATAGGAGGGGCAGCAACACCTACGGGGGAAGTAACAAAAGTTCTTCACCAAGCGGCTGATGGAAGCGTAACACTTCCAGAGTCAGGTAATCAGGCGGTGACCAAAACTGTATATCTGGATTTACACGATATGGACATGAACCTGGTGGGAGGCTCTGGAGGCGGCCTGGATACAGAAGCGATTTATATTGATAAGAGCAGCAGCGGAAACAGTACGTGGAAAACTTATGGGACTATACCATCTACAGGTATTAAAGTAACCATTAGCAATCCTGACGGTGATGGATACCATACGTGGGAGGGGAGTGCAACTTTAATAGATTTGTCTCCGAGTTCTGTTTATTATGTCCATATCAGAGATAAAATGGGAAACTGTTCTGATATACCATTGGATACCTCTGCACCGCAAAAAAAAGTCAGAATGCACAGATTTCAAATGCAAGTGGTGGATTTGCAGTGAAGCTAAGTCTGAAAGACCCTGTTTTAACGGTTGCCGCAGGAAAAAGTTATAATGCTGGCAAGATCGCTTTAGCCGGATGGTCCTTACAGGAAAAAGATGTGGAAGCGTTGGCGGAAATCTGGGAGGCAGAGATGTTCAATGATGTCGTTAACGTTAACCCAGCAGAATCTGTATATAATTATCAATTTAATGTGACAGCGGCGAACATGAGTGGAAATACTGCAAAAATAATTTATGTATACGTGAAAGACTTTTACGGGAATACATCAAAAATCACTGTACCAATTAGCCAGTATATCATGAATGTCAGCGTCCCCAGCAAGGTAGGAGTTGTCGCGGTGAAAGGCGGAGAAGCGCCTAAGCTTCTGACACCTGACTGCTATATAACGAACCAGGGATTTTTCCCGATAAAAATATCGGTAGAAACATTTACCCACCGGTCGGCGACGGCTTCTAATGCAATTAAGGTTGTAGATAAGTCGGGCAGCTTTGGTGAGGATGAAATCAATTTAAAGCTATTGCCTCTGGGAGCTACCGCCTCCTTTGCGGAAACTTCTCTGGCGGGAATCGGGGAGGCGGCTCCGCTGGAGCTTGGAACGATCCCGGGAGTGGGATCGGCAGGCAATAAACTTGGGTTTAAGTTTGGGGCGGATTTTGATCAGAATGCGCTGAAAGAATTTACAGGATGGGAGCCGTTCGTTATGAGCTATAAGCTCGAACTGGCAGTTCAGTAACAACAGGAAAAGGAGAAGATGTGCATGGAAATACAGATTACCAACCTGCCGATTCCGCCCCCTGGTGGGAGGAAAAGACCAAAAGGCAGGTACATCGGGTACATCGTAGTTCTTTCCCTGATGGCGCTGACTGCCGTCCTGTTGTGCACGGTAACAGGACGGCAGCGGAGCCAATATGATTCGTATGCGGAAGTAAAGCAGGAAATAAGTGGAACCTCGACTGTCAGCAAAGAGAAGCTGCAGAGGATGGAGGAGGAAAGCTGGTTTGCGTTTCAGATTAACACCCGGCCGGAATTCGAAAATGGAGAGAGTACGGGGACGCTGTTTCTGGAAAACTCTATGACCAACAGCCATGACATGAAGGTGACTCTGGAACTGAAGGAGGATGGCCGGAGAATCTATGAGAGCCCGGTCCTTCGTCCGGGGGAACAGCTGCTGGAGGACCGGCTTGCGGAGCTGCTGGAGGTCGGAAGCTATCCGGCGTTAGCCAGAATCCTGATCGTGGACCCTGAGACGGGGAAGCAGACAGGGGAAAATACGGTGTCGGTTACATTACTGATCAAGGGAGAAGATCCCGGTTAAGAACGCCTGTTTACAACTGTAGAACGGTTGATAATCAGATAAATAGAAAAAACATTTCATAAGAGCTGAAAGGAGCAAATGACTATGAAAAAGACAAGAAGATTTATGACGGCCGCGATGGCGGCAGCATTGGCAGCAATCCTGCCCATGTCCGCGGTGGCACAGACTAACAGCGGCGCAACAGGGGGAACCAGCTTCGGAATCGTGCAGACGACTGCAACTCCGGCCAATGTTTCCTTTGAACTTCCGCTGTACGTGACTATGGCGGTTGTTTCGAACGATACCGCTGTGGTTATGCCAAGTGATTACAAAATTAAAAATCTTGCGGCAACCGGTGGATATGACATCAAAATCAGTGGTATGGAAGTTGAAAAATTGGCTGGAAGTACGTTCTCTCTTACCAGTGACAACAACCCGGATAATATGAGTAAGAATCAGATTTACATGAAGATCGGTGATGCGGCACTGCCGGCACTTACGACAGAGGGAACACCAACCGCCGTAACCTTAACCGGAAGCACCCTGGAGACAAAACAGATCGCCCCGGATACGGAATATGATATCGCTCTGGAAGGCGTTGTACTGGGCGCTCCCCGTACCGCCGCTGATGCAGCCGCCCAGTTCAAAGTTACCTATACCGTTTCCGCTGTTGATACCTCAGGAGCTACCATCGGTGGCGCATACGTAGGCGACAGCTCATCGGCAGCCGGATTTTAACCTGTCGTATCCAACCTATTTTAGAAATACTCAATTTGGGAGGAGGGACAGGAGTTGACTTACACAAAGCAATGGCTATGCTGGTTTACAGCGGCCTTTGCACTTACCGCGTTTACCCTGATTTATCAGGATTCCCACGATACCGTCCGGGCGGCGGAGACGGAAAGCGCAGAGGAAAATTCCGTGAAAACAGACGCAGGGATTGCTGTCAGCAGGGTGGACCCGGAGACTCTCTCTTTTGAAGTTCCCTTATATGTAACCATGGCCATACGTCCGGACCCGGAAGGGTCCGGGCAGCCGGCAATCTATATTCCGGAGAATTACAGTATCAAAAATACTACCCCCGCCTCCCAGGTGGACGGCGCGGTGCCGGAGCTGGGAGTGACCGCCATAACGGTTGAGACCGTTGCGGGAGGCCGATGGTCCCTGTATGGGGATGTGGCTGACGCGGCTCAGGGAGAGCTGGCTTTGGAGATGAGTGTGGGCCGTCTGTCTCTTCCGGACACGAAAGCGGGAGGGAACCGGGCGCAGGTTGATCTTACCGCAGCGGACTCCGAGTTTTATGATATGGCGAATCAGGCGTACCGGCCACTGAGCACAGAGGCGCCGGGAACCGTGCTGGAGCTGTCTGCCCGGTTGTCGCCGGAACTGCCGGCGTTGAGCTATGACGGAAAGGCAGCGGCTCAGTTTCGGATCACCTACACCCTCAGCCCGTTGGATTCGGCGGGAAAACCAGTGACAGTAGTGCCTGAGTATGAAGGCGACGGGCCGTAGAAGAAGGACAGCGATGTGAGACATTACACCAGGAGGAATAACCGTGCAGTTACCAGAGATGGATGAGTTTCGGGAACAGATGAAACAGACCAGGAAGAAGAGAAGGAAAAAGCGCATGATTCAGGCTGTGCTTGGGGCAGTGCTGCTGCTGTGCGCAGCAGGGGGCGTCTACGGAGGCCTGAAGGCAAAAAAACCTCAGAGCCAGTACGACATAGACCGCAACGCGCTGGCCGGTTTTCTTCCGGGAAAAACAGAGGAAGAGATTCAGGCGGAATTAAACCGTATCATTGATAAAGGGCGCTTTAACGTGTCCATCAATCCGACGCCGACACTGGAGCACGAGGAGATTGATTTGTTGATTGAAAATGTTCCGGCCAATCACTATCTTATGCAGGTTGAGGTACTGATACCTGAAAAAGACCTGACAGTCTATCAGTCCGGGTTGATCAAACCGGGCTATTTTATAGAACGGGCGGAAACCGATGTGAAGCTGGCCTCAGGAGATTACAACGGCCTGGCTGTTTTTCATGCGCTGCATACGGACACGCAGGAGGAGATCGGCAAGACTTCTGTGACGATGCAGATCCATGTGGAGTAGGAGGCAAAGATGAGAAAGAGTGATCAGAGCCTTCTGTGGAAAAAAATGGACGTTTCTTCTAATTATAATTCTGCTGCTGATTCTGGCTATATGCGGAGGCATGCTATACCGCCTGACCAGACAGAATAAAGAGGAAAATACCTTAGAGCGGGAGCTGACCGCCGAGATGGGAATTATGCCCGGCATGTCGGAGGATGAGATCAGGGACCGTTTAAACCGCAAGGCGGCGGAGTCCATGCTGAATATATCCATCAATCCGGTGCCGGAGTTTGCGGATGGAAGATCCCCAGGGAATCTGCAGATAGAGAATATTCCGGGCAACAACTATGCATTTACAGTGGAAGTAATCAGAAACGATACGAAGGAAACCATATTAAAGGCCGGTCTGATCGATCCGGGTTATTATGTCAAGGATATCGCGCTGGACACGGAGCTCCCCAAGGGAGAGTATGTCTGTCTGGCGAAGTTCACGGCATATGCCCCCCCCGATACAGGTACAGAGATTGGACAGGCGGGAACACAGATTGTTATAAAGATTTTGAATTGACGGGTCGTCAGGGAGGAGGATTATGAAGAATTTAATCAGACATGGATGGATGACGGCGCTGCTGGTTCTGCTTTACTGTCTGCCGGCTATGGGATATGAGCAGAACGGTGAGGGGAACAGTACGTTTGGAATCGAAGTGTATGAAACAAACCTCCCGGATCAGACCAACTGGCATTATCTAACTGTCACCGTATCCGGTCAGGACTCCGGCCCGTTAAAGGGCGTGATGATCAATATCCCCTTTGCGGGGGAGGACCTTGGCATCACTGGTTCCGGAGGACAGTACGCTACCGGAGACGACGGTACCATAAGAATGCTGCTGTACGGAAACGGCTGCACCTATCAGTTCCAAATCGGACACAGCGGCTATGAGCCTTACTCCAGCGGTCAGTTTACGATGGACGAGGACCGGGAGATCCGGGTGCTGTTAAACAGGATCATATCCAATGGAGGAAACCATACGGGCGGCGGTTCGGGCGGCGGAAGCAGCAACAATGATTCCGGAGGCAATGAGTATGACAGCACCGAGGCGGCCAAGAAGCCCGATGAACCGACGGAAGCTCCCAAGCAGGAGGAGACGGAGGCCCAGAAGGAACCCGATCCCCAGGTGCCTGCTGAACAGCCGGCAGCTCCAGCCGCAGGTGATCCCGCGGCTCCCGGCCAGGGCGGGGACAGCGGCAGAGGCGGAGACAGCGGAAATGACGACAACTCGGATATAGGAGAAAAGATGAAGCTGACTGAGATACCCAATATTTCAGAGTTCAAGATTACACCTGTTCCGGGTTATGGCGGCAACTGGAGAAAGCCGGGGGCTGGCGGGTCAGCAGGAAACGGCGCGTCAGGAGGCGGCGCAGCCGGAGGCAGTACGGCCATGTCCGGGGACGAGGCCGGTGCATCTGGACTTTCCGACAACGCTCCGGGCAGCCGTCAGGCCGGACACGGCGGGGTGACTGCGGGCAGTATCCCGGGCGTTCCGGGAATTACACTGGTGAGGAGCAGAGAGACACCGGTGATCTTATCCGGGATGATGTTCACCCTGCTTTTGGGCCTGGGCCGTATCGGGTATATGGAGTACATACGCCGCCATCTGTACAGAAAGTCATATCTGGAGGAATTTTTTGATGAATAAAAAAGGAGAAAGGGAAACGTCCATTCTGGAAAAAAAGGCTTGGGCTGATCGGCAGCCTGCAGCTTTCGTTCGTCATCTCCTTCGGTCTGATCTGGGGTCTGATGTTCTGGCGGAAGCAGTATGTGCAGGACACGTATCTGTTGATTATGTGGGCATTTGAGGTGATCGTCATAGCGGCGATTATCATATGGGAGCAGAGACATACAAAATAGACACCAGGGAGGCGCCGTTTAGGGAAAGGCGGCGCCGGGAGGAATTGCGATGGAAAAAGAACAGATGTTTAAAACCGCTCTGATGGGCGGTTTTGACAAGGAGGAGGTACTGCTGTATATCCAGCAGCTTGTGAATCATTTTGATGAGGAACAGGAGAAGAAGGAGAACGAGCTTGCCGGCCTTCGCGCCAGGCTGGAGCAGGAGCAGAAGCAGGCGGACGAGCTTCGGGAACGCTGCGAGAAGCAGGTGCTGAGTGTGAAGGAGGCGGAGGAATACAAACGGCAGTACGACAGCATTTCCGAAATTCTGCTTCGTCTGAAAGAGGAGAAGGATCAGATCTTACAGAAGGCGGTCTCGGAGGCAGGGGAGCTTCGGCTGGCCGCGGAGGCAGAGTGCCAGAAAATGCTGGAGGAAACCAGAAGGCAGCAGGAGCAGGAGATCAAGCGGTATCAGAATGAATTGAAATCGCTGAAAGCGGAAACCGTATCCGTGCTGCGGCAGCTGGCGGGCTGGAAGAAGTCGGTGGACCAGATATTCAGCCAGGGCAAAAGCCTGATCAAGCTTACCGAATCCTTATCGATTCAGGCGGATGAAATCCATGAAGAGACGCTTTAAAAAACGGGTTCCGGATACAACGGAGCTCCCTCTGTCAGACCGGCTGGAAGTGGAGCTGCGGAGGGTTAAAGCGGGGAAGCTTGCGGCCATGCGGAGAAAGAGAGCTGCAAAAAGTCTGGCAGGAGTATTATCCGGCGCCGTGGCCGTGCTGCTCCTGTTTCAATTTGTGATCGGAGTGGCCCGCGTACAGGGACACTCGATGTTCCCCTCTCTGGAGGAAGGTGAGTATATTCTTTATCTGCGTATACCTGCCGCCTGGCAGAGAGGGGATGTTGTGGTGCTGAGAAATCACGAAAGGGAGGAGTACGTCAAGCGTATAGCGGCCCTGCCGGGGAAACTGTTGAGATCGGACCGGAGACCGGTACGGTGTCAGTGGACGGCAGGCCCCTTCCCGACCGCTTTCAGTTAGAAAAGACGATTATACACGATGTCGCCTATCCGCTTACACTGGGTCAGGATTCGTATTTTGTTCTTGGAGACAACAGAGCGGTCTCTCTGGACAGCCGGGATTCCAGGTTAGGCCCTGTAAAGCGCGGACAGATCCGCGGCCGCGTGATAGGAACGCTGCGGATTTTTGCCAGGAAAGGCGATGGTTTGAGATAGACAGAAGGAGGAATACTTAATGAGAAGAAGCCGGAATGCGACACCCTTTGGCCGCCAGGTCAAGATCATACTATTTAACCAGAATATGACAAACCGCGATCTTGCTCAGAAGATTGGCGTTTCAGAATCAACTGTATGCGATGTGATATTCGGCAGAAATAACGGTCAGCGGGTGAAGGCCAAGATAGCCAGCGTGCTGGATATCCCATGTGAGGAATGAACCATATACGGCGGGGACCAGAGATGAACATAAGAGGGATACGGCAGCAAACCTGCAGTATCCCTCAGATTATATGGTTTATTTTTGTTCCTCGCCGCACGGAACTGTAAACGTTCCGGCTTTGATGCTCTCGATCTTCTCTTCCACCAGAGTCTTTAATTTCTTGGGAACCCTGGACCCCATCTCCCCATAGGGGGTCATCTCGATCATGCCTTCCGCCAGTCCAAAGTCCCTGACCTCTCCCTTAAAGTTTCCATTCATAACATCCTCAGCGGCCAGCGTCACAAGGCCGGTGATATCATAGACCGCGGACGTCACCACGGTTCTGGGATACTTTAAGCTCTGATCGTATACGTCGCCGAAGGACATGGCACCGCCGGAATAGACCGCATCCAAGACGCCGTCGCTGTTGCGTCCGGCACACTGGCCGATGATATCCGCGTCGCTGGCGATCATGTCGTTGACCGCTTCCCTGGCGGCCCCGGTGTTGCTGTCGGAGTCCAGCCATACGGCCTGAAATGTGACATCCGGGTTCGACTCCTTGGCTCCGTTTTCAAAGGCGCGGGCCATCTCGGTATAAGGCTCTTCATTGTACGGCCCTATGAAGCCGACCACATTGGAGATGGAGAGGCCGGAGGCCAGAAGACCGGTTAAGTAGGCGGGCTCCTCGGTCCGGATGTTGTAGGAGGCCACGTTGGAGGACGAGGTGTGAGCCTGAATGCAGATGAAATCAGTGCCGGAGTGCTTTTTGCCGATCTTTAAGGCGGCATCCGCAAACTCCTGGCCGAGTCCGATGATGATCTGATTGCCGTCGGCGGCATAGCGTTCCACCGCGTCAGGAAGTGTATCGGAGGTCAGCCGGTCGCTGAGTGAGATCTTGCAGCCATAAGTTTCACCCAGCTGCTTTAGCCCGTCGTAGGCCAAGGTGTTCCAACCGGGCTCGTCCGCAGAGCCGGTCAAACACAGCGCGATGCTGTAGCTGCTGCCTTCGGCGGCCGCTTTCTCAGTGCTCCCGGCAGTGGTGCCGGAAACGCCGGTTTCAGAGGGAGAACCCTCGGACCCGGCCGGTGTGGAGGCCGTTTGAGCTCCACAGGCTGTCAGCAGAGACAACGCACATACCGCAGCAGCCAGCCATGCAAACCATTTTTTCATAAAAACTCCCCTTTTCTTTTAAAAGCTTATGTTTATTGTAGAAAATGGAAAATTGTTTGTCAATTAATTATTGCTTAAGTATTCTTTCTATCCCCCTATATTTATTTGCAGGGCCAGCCGGCTGTATGGTATAATATGACAATAACAGACACAGGTATGGCAGAGGGAAGGTGGGATGCGTTTTGAGACACAATGATGAGAATGCCGGCCTCATGGCGGAGGTCGCATCGCTCTATTTTGAGCAGGGGATGTCACAGCAGGAGATAGCGGCAAGGCTGTATTTCTCCAGATCCAAGGTATCGAGGCTTTTGACAAAGGCGGTTGAGGAGAACATCGTAAAGATTACCATCAACTACCCGCTCGAAAGGCTGGATGATATAGAAGAGAAGATTCAAAAGCAGTTTGGGCTGAGCACGGTGATCGTGATCAAGAGCTATGACACGACTTACCATACGCTGATCCGTATGATCGGAAAGGCGGCGGCAAAGTATCTGGACGAGGTGCTTCCTTACCACGGTACGATCGGGATCACGTGGGGGGAGACGGTCTACAGCACCATAGAGGCCATGGAGCCGGCCCGGAAGAAGGATATCCGCGTGGTGCCGCTGATGGGTATGACCGAGGACTGTCACAATTCGGCCTACGACACACCGGAGCTGGTGCGAAAGATGGTGGATAAGTACGGCGACAGCTACTCTCAGATCTATTCTCCTTTGGTTGTGGAGAATGATCTGGTTAGAAATTCACTGATCAGGGAGCCGATCATCAAGCGGGTTCTCCAGGACGCCAGGGAGGTGGGGATCGTGCTTACCAGCGTGGGAGAGTTTTACAACAGCAGGACCAAGGCATGGGAGAACCATTTTACCCCGGAGGTGAAGAAAAAAGCTGGAGGAGGAAGGAACCGTGGGCGTTCTTCTGACTCATTTTATCAGAAACGACGGTTCCCTGGCAGACGAGGCGCTGGACAAGAAGGTGATCGGTATCTCCCTAGATGAGCTGAAGGCCATCAAGAACGTGGTGCTTGTCGCCGGAGGAGAGCGGAAGGCCAGGACGGTGCTGGGTGCAGTCAGAGGCGGTTATATCAATACGTTAATCGTGGACGAGACTCTGGCTGTCAAGATGCTGGAATCATGAGGCAGATACATAAAAGAAAGGAGAACCTGGACGAGGCTCTCCTTCTTTTGTGGATGAAATCAGATTCCCAGCCGTTCGTACTGCTCTGCCGGAGCATCATTTTCCATCATCTTTTTCTTCATTTTTTCTATCATCTTCTGTTCCAGGGCCTCGTCCGTAAGCGGATGAAGCTGTTCCGGGTCATGGTCGATGTCAAAGAGCAGGCTGCCGAATCCGGCTACGCTGTATTTGTCCTTGGAACGGATCTTCAGCGTCTTTAAACCCTTGGTAAACGAAAAGGGGCCGGCCAGTTCCATGTCCGTGAGTTCTTTTACGGGAATCCGTCTCGTCATGTACATGGGCATGAGCGTGTAATTGTACACTTCCGTGGTTTTATCAGGCTGTGCGGCCCGCATATAGACCGTGTGGCCGTCGGTGATATTCACATGGCCGCTGAACACCCCGTAGAGGGCTTCCTCCCGGACGATCTCGTCGTGATCGACGGTGTCCTTTAACGGTTTTCCCTGCATGTCCTTCGGGATATCCAGTCCGAAGAAATCCAGGATCGTGGGGGGGGGCCAGTCTATGAGCTGTACGATGGCGTTTCTGCGCTCCCCGGCCTTCTTCACACGGGGGTCCCATACGAAGAAGGGGATTCTTGCGATCTCATTGTAGTAGGGCATCTGATTCTTGCCCCAGTAGCCGTGCTCTCCCAGCAGGAAGCCGTGGTCGGTTCCGATCAGCAGGAGGGTGTTGTCCCACATGTCGTAGCGGTCCATCAGATCCAGCACCTTCCCTAAGTTGGTATCGCACATGGATACCAGAGAGCGGTACTGATGGCGGCAGTGCTCCACCTCCTCGGGTGTCTGCTCCACCTTTCCTCTGGGCCAGTCAAAGTGTTTGCCCTCATATTCCTCAGGGTAAAGCTCCTGATACTTGTCAGGGGAGAAGAAGGGCTCGTGAGGGTCAAAGGTTTCGATCTGGAGCAGCCAGTTGTCCTCGTCGTGGTTGGTGCGGATAAAATCACAGCCCAGCTCAAACACATTGGTCTGGGGGAACTGGTCCTCGCTTTGGATATACTGGCGGTTTACCCAGTCATATTTCCAGCCGGAGGCCGTCTTGGTTCCGGTCTGCTGCCTGGGGACGAAGGCCACCTCGGGGATGGGAACGTCGCCCACACGCCCCTTCCAGTGGTCGCCCTCCTGGCCTCTCACGATCTCCCAGGAGGAGTAGCGGGTGTGGTAATTGCAGCCGCCGTCCTCCCAGTAGTGCAAATGATCGCTGATCAGATGGGTATAGACCCCGTTCTTTTTTAAGATCTCCGGCATGGAGTCGTCGAAGGGCTCCAAGGGACCCCACTCCTTGTGCAGGAAGTTGTACCGGCCCGTGTGCATCTCCCGTCTAGCGGGGATGCAGGGCATACTTCCTACATAGGCGTTGTCGAAGGTGACCGTGTGCCGGCCAAGCCTCTCGAAATTGGGAGCGATCGTCTGGCAGTCCGGCTCATAGTTGAGGAGAAACCTCCGGTTCAGGCTGTCAAAATATACGATGATTGTTCTCATAGGGGTTTACCTCTGACGGGCGTCCGGGAAGTCCTTGTCCACGATCTCGCCGACGGATTTGGCGATTCCCTTTCCGTCCATAACATTTACGACTTTCAGCACGTGCTGATCGGGAGCAAAGTCCACACCCTCAGCCAGCTTGGTGGAGATCACGATAATGTCTGTCCAGGATTTCATGGAATCCATCTCGCCCACCGCCGTGTGCTGTACGTCCGCGTTGATCTTGTCTGCCGCCAATGCTTTCTTGACAATACTCTCAGAGATCGCGCTGCTTCCTACACCATATCCGCATACGAATAATACATTTACCTTATCTTTCATGAATAAATCCTCCTTTAATTTCAATTAATGAGATGTTTAATGGAATATGTTACCGATCAACCGCATAACTTCAGTGACTGCCGGCCAGAAGGTGGCAAAGTCAAACATGCCGGACCAGCCGCTGCCCTCGGGATACATCATCAGTCCAATGGCCCAAACCGTACCAAAGGTCTGGATAAAGCCCAGCAGGATGGAACATACAATCAGTGATCTGATGCCGCCGTATTTGTTGGCTACGATACCGATGGGGCCGCC
>Ga0192243_10238_pt1 | contig 22038 bp, 25 predicted proteins | sample Koala_Koa27_K3_FD_131233 | JGI IMG/M metagenome (GOLD analysis project Ga0192243, IMG submission 131233) | Enriched cells from koala feces incubated with labeled cellulose particles, San Francisco Zoo, California, United States - Koala_Koa2-7_K3 ... | reverse complement strand
AGAGCACAAAGCCGCCGAAGATTCCGGTGGTGTTGAGCAGCCACATCAGACCGTTTACAATCCCGTCAGACAGAACGCCGCAGATCGGCATAAAGATCCGGATCATCAGCGCGGCGGTTATCAACATGGTAAGCACAGGAGTGATGACCACGTCCACGGCATTGGGCACCACCTTCTTTACGAGCTTCTGAACATAGGACATGATAAGGACGCCCAGAATCACACCGATCAGACCTCCCTGGCCCGACGAGACTCCCAAAAGCCCCAGTCCTCCCTGCAGGGTAAGGGCACCCAAAAGAGCGCCCATCACCGGCTCCAGCTTAAACTGTTTCGCCGCATTGTACCCCACATAGACGGCCAGCAGACTGAAGGCGGCCGAGTAGATGACAGAGATGATCCCGCTCAGGCCCAGCAGATGGCAGTTCTGCAGCCATACCTGGGCCGCCGACAGCTGCTCTGTGGCCTGGATTCCGGCCGCCGCCGCTTTGGCCGCCGCAAAATTGACCAGACAGTTGTTCAGTCCCTGCAGCACGCCTCCGGCGATCATTGCCGGCAGAATGGGAACAAAGATATCGGAAAAGATCCTCAGGATGTTGCCCTTCTTTTTTCCCTCCTCTTTTCCCGGGGCCGCATAGGCCGGGTCCTCGGATATGTTCAGCTTCTTTTGAATCATCTCCGCGATAATCTTACAGACTCCCGGTCCCACCACGATCTGAACCCCATCCTTGACGATGACGGACAGAACGCCGTCGATCGCCTTGATCTGATCTGCGTCTACAAGTTCCATATCACGATACGTCACTCTGACTCTGGTGGCACAGTTTGTGACCGTAAGAAAATTCTCGCCGCCGCCCGAACATTGGATGATCTGTTCCGTCATCTGCTCATAATTTTGTTCATCTCATTTTCTCCTTTTTTTTCATGACTGACACATTCTATAATCCAGCTGGTAGCTTAACTATATGCCCGATGGTCATTTTGGTCAATAATATTTTGGTCATTCGTTCATTTCCAGCGTATTGAACAATTATTCGCTGCTTTTTTGTCACATTTGGACATATGACCATTGGACATTTGTCCAATCATTTGATATAATGAAAATACTAGAAGGAGGTCTTCGATGAATATATTAGAAAAAATACAATCCAATTTTGATAACTTTACTCCCGGCGAAAGGCTGGTGGCCGACTACGTCATCCAGTGCCCCATCGATGCATTCCGTTATTCCGCGGAGGTTCTGGCGGAGCGGTCCCGCACCTCCCGGAGCAACGTGGTGAGGCTGTGTCAAAAGCTGGGCTACAGTGGATTTTCAGAATTCAAGTACGAGATGAACCGCTATATGAACAGCCCTCAGGCCGCCGCGGCTATTCACAGCGGCGCCGACAAAGAGACAACCGGCATCCCCGGCTCCACCTTTGAAAAATATATCTCCTGTTTTCGCAGCATGGCCCCGCTCTGTCTGTCTCCTCAGTTTAAGGAGGCGTCCGATCTCATATATCAGTCGAAAAAAACGGTCATATACGGGATTTATCATTCCTATTTTACCGCCCAGCAGCTGGCCTTCCGATTAAACCGGTGCGGCATGGATGCCGGTGCGGTCAATGATGCAAGCATCATGGAATCCTATGTGGAGATCCTGTCGCCGGAGGATACCGTTGTCATCATCTCCATCAGCGGCGGGAAAAATTATGTGGAGGTGTTAAAGGCATACAAAAAAAAGGGGGTAAAAACCGTTCTCGTCACAATGACCGAAAACTCCCCCTCATCCAGACACGCCCACACAACGGTCATTCTCCCCTGCATTACCAGGCAGTACCATGATACCGTTTTGGACGATGCTCCTGTTTTTTACTTTTTTGTGGAATTGCTGATCGACGACATCTCCAGACACTTACCCAGAAGCCTGTTTTAACGTCCCGTCAACCTCTGAGGACTGAGATAGAATATATTCGTCCTCAGAGAATGCGCGGTCATGGTTCATCAATGGCTGGTTCCATCGCAATTATCGCTATCAAAGCAGCTCATTCAACCGCTCCTCATCCCACCCCTGCATCTCCTTGTTCTTTATCTGAAAATACCCCTCCTTCTCCATGATCTTCAGTTCCTGATTCAAAGAAGATCGGCTCACATGGAGCATGTTGGCGAGCATGAGCTGGGAGGCGGGCATGTGGATGGTTTCGGTGGGGGCTATGTTGTGCATGCCCACAATCCAGTAGGCGATCCGCTCCCGGATGGTCTGGTAATTCAGGCAGTTTAAGTAGAGCTGGTTTTTCAGTCCCCGCTGCGAGACATAGAGGAGCAGCGCATACATGAGCTGCTGGTCCTTCTCCAGCATCTCCTCGATCACACAGATAGGCACCCAGATGACCGTGGATTTTTTCTCCGCCACCAGGGAATAGCTGTAATTCTTCTTCCCGGAAAAATAGAGGAACTCCGGAAAAATATCCTTCACCTCAAAATACGCATGACACAGCTCCGCCCCGTTCACCGTATGGGCCACCGCCTTCAATATCCCGCTCTCCACGATGCCAAAGTGGCTGATCTTCGTCCCCTGCGGATGAATACACTGCCCGGCTTCATAGTTTTTCCTCATAAAATAGGACCGGTACTCTTCGTTCCTCTTGCAGAGATCCGCAAATGGAATCCTGCAGACCTGATCCGAGACCGAGAAATATTCATGCATGTTTTGTCCTCCCCAATGTACACAAAGAGGGGCTGCGATAAACAGCTCCTCTTTTCTTATCATCTATTCTATATCTTATGCCAGCGGACGGTCCAGAATGTCACACAGATCGTCGTAATCCTTCTCACCATTAAACCGCTGCACCTCTTCTCCGCCCTTGAAGATCGTCACCACCGGGATACCGCCGATGCGGTAGGTGTCCACCAGATCCTGATTGGCGTCCACATCCACATAGCGGATCTCGTACCGACCCTCATATTCTTCCTTCAGCGCTTCCTCCAGAACCGGATGCAGTGCCTTGCAGTGGACGCAGCGTTCCGCTCCGAAGAGCACAAGAACCGGCTTATCCGTCACCTTCAGCACATCCTCATTCCAGCTGGCCGCTGTGACCGGCTTGAAGAACTCGGTGTCCACCTCAAAGACCTTCTCTCTCTTTGAGACGTCCTCCTCGTCATCCGTCGCCACACAGAGCGCCACATCTTCATAATAAGGCAAAGTTCCCAAAACATCAACCACTTTTTCGCTCCGAAGGCTCCCGCTCCCGGCACCCGGTAGGTCACATTGTCGATCCGCTCGATGGGAGTCTCCACCGGCGTCGGCTCCTGGGGCACATAGCTGTAGGGGTAGCGGTAGGCCCGGTAGATCATATTGTTCTTTGGCCCCTTCTCATTATGGGTATAATAAGGAGATATCCACTCCCACACGATCTCATGATCCGGCGTCACCTCGATCAGGCGGCCATCGGAGCCCTCCGTAACCAGAGTGTTGCCGTTTGGCAGACGCTGCACGCTGCTGACATAGGGGCTGTAGAACTTGCTCGCGTCCGTGGGGATCGCATGGCCCAGTTCCTTGGGTGTCAGCTTCCATACCACCTCCAAGGTCACCGGATTAAATTCCAGCACCCGGCTGTAATCTCTCAGTGCGTTCTTCGTGCCGATGGCCGACGAGGGATTGGGGGTTCCATAGCCGCCCCAGCCGCCATTGTCAAACACCATCAGGTTTCCTTCGCCCGGAAGTCCCTTAGGAATCATGTGGAAATGATGCTGCCCGATGATCCAGCCCAGCTTCTTTAACTCCGGCGTGGCATTAAAATCCGGTCCGATACGCCATACGATCTTGCCCGTCTCCTTGTCTAAGATCGCCAGTATATTGGCCTCCCGGCAGTCGAAGATAATATTGTCCGGTTTGAAGCGCTGGTCGCCCTGGTCAAACCATTTGTTCGGCCCCAAGTAGCTCATGCAGTTCACATGGAGATAGTCGCCCACGCCTCCGTCGGAGGAGCGCATGTTGGGATCGCGGAACAGAACGTTCTTAGCCGCCTCGTCGAATCCCAGCTCGTCAAAATGCTCGCTGATGGACCATTTCCAAAGGATATTTCCCTCCCAATCCACCTCGATCATGGCGTCGTCCAAAAAGCTTCTTGTCGGAGATCTTGGGATTGCGGATCGTCTGGTGCACCAGAATCAGGGTATTGCCCTCCAACGGCTTGGCGTCCATCCCCGGAACATAGTAGCCTACCGGGTTGCCCTCCCTCTGATAATCGTGGTGCTGGCGGGCCATCCACCGGTGGTCTCTGCCCGGATCGTCGATATTTTCAAAATGGTCAAACTCCCACACAATGTTGCCGTCATAGTCAATCTCAATCAAATTGACACCGTCCTGCATGCCGTAATCCGGGTGGCGGTAGCCGGAAAGTCCCATCACATAACCGCCCGGCAGGAGCTTCGGCGGCATGGCGTGCATATTCCAGCGCCTCACCTCGTTGCCGTTCATGTCAAACAGCAGCACGCCGTCGTTGATCAGCGGCACAATCGTGTACCCGCTCCAGCATTTTTCCGGGTTGTAAACCGTGACTCCGTGTGGAAATACAAGTGGCTGTCCCATAATTCAAATCCTCCTGATTTAATATATTTATTCTTTGACCTCAGTCAATTTCCCATGTTCGTAAAATGCCGCCGCTACGGTCCGCTGCAGCTTCAAATTCTGGTAGAGCAGATTCTGCCTCGTGATATCCTGACGGTAGACCTTCCACTCCCCGCGGAGGCTCTGCTCCAGCTCCACGGTCTTTTCGATATCCTCGTTGCTGTACGGATTATAGAAGATAAATGCAACCTTCCCCGAATCCGGGTTCAATATCTCGCGGATCTGATTCAACTCTTTCACATACCGCTCGGAGGCCACCGCCGCCACAGCGCCGTCTGCTGCCGACGTGATCACCTGGCGCAGAAATGTCTGGGTGCAGTCTCCCACCGCATAAAGTCCGGGAACATTGGTCTCCATCTCCCGGCTGGCCTGGATGTATCCGTGCTTGTCGCAGGTCACCAGATCCTTCACCAGCTCCGTCTGGGGCACCATGCCCACGAACAGGAACAGGCCGTCTGCCTTGACCTCCCGCTCCTCGCCGGTATCCACATTTTTCAGTACCAGTGATTCCACATGCTCTCCACCCTTGATCTCCTGGACGGTGGAGCTCCATATAAAATGAATCTTAGGATTCTTATAGGCGCGCTCGGCGGCCACCTCATTGCAGTCCAAATGGCCTTCTTCGTGCAGCACCACAATCGTCACCTTGGAGGCAAAGCCGGTCAGATAGTCAGCCTCCTCGATGGCCTGATCTCCGGCGCCCAGCACGTAGATCTCTTTTCCCTTAAAAAATTCCGCGTCGCAGGTGGCGCAGTAGGCGACGCCCTGGCCTGTGAACTCCTTCTCGCCCTTGATATTTAACTCTCTCGGCCTGGTGCCCAGATCCAGGATCACGCTGCGGGCCATAAAATCTCCCCGCCGCTTCGTCCCAACCACAAACACGTCGTCTTCCTTCCGAATCTCCGTCACCGTCGTCCGCTTCATCTCCACCGTCGGATGGCTGGCCGCGTGTTCCCGAAACCGCTCCATCAAATGCTGTCCGCTGTCCACGATGGTGCCGGGATAGTTGCGGATCTCATAGGTATCATTGATTCTTCCGCCGTAGCTTCCTTTTTCAAAGAGCAGGGTCTTCCGTTCGGACCGCCCTGCATAGATCGCGGCCGCCAGACCTCCCGGGCCGCCTCCCACGATAATCAGGTCATAAATCGTATCCATAGTCAACTCTCCTTATGTTGTCTCAAAGTCTGGCCCATGGCCATCTGCTTCAGGACATGTTTTTCTCCAGCCTCTGCCCCGGCCCCTGTCACCACCCACCAGGCGCTGATTCCTGTTAGAATCAGGCAGTAGAGGGAGAAACAGAAGATGCCAAAAGGCGCTACCGTGGGCAGATAGCTGTGATTTTGAACCATTTCATTGATAATCGTCACGCCGCCCATGACAAAGGCGCTGTTGATCGGGATGATTGCGCTGAAGTTGGTGGCATTGGCCATCATCAGGATACTCCTTCTCTCAGGAGAGATCCCGCTCTTCTGCCCGATCTGGTCCGCGATTCCGCCAAACATCAGGATGGACGGAAGCACGCAGCCCGCCAGCAGTATATTGGTGAAGGCGGTGCCAAGCGCCAGCACAGCCTCCGCCCCCGCCGGCTCTTGGCCAGCTTTCCGGACATCAGCCAGGTGCAGCATTTTTCAAGCATCCCGCCGTCCACGGCGACCGCAATCAGACCGTAGAGCAGGATCGTGGACACCGACACATCCAGCATGCCGCTGATCCCCTCAAAGATGATTCCGCCCAGTCCCGCGGTCTCGTAATTGATGGAGACAATGTCCGAAAACTGAAACCCGCCTGTCAGCAGTCCCACTGCAAAGCCGGTGGTGATGGCGTAGGACAGCCCCACAAACAGATTGCTGGTCCGAAAGCAGATGAACAGCAGAACCGCCAGCGGAACCAGCATCCACAGGCCCTGAGGCGAGGGCAGGGAGGCAATCTGTGAGACATCCCCCATACTTCCGCCGCGGCCGCCGAAGATCGCGTAAAGCACCATGGCCGCCATGCCCGCCACGAGGATATAGGGCGTTCTCTGTCTCAGCGTGGGAATCAGTCTCGCAGGTTCCCCGGTCACTCCGTCGTGCTGGATCATCACCGTGGTGTTGATCACCTGGGAGCTGGGCGATATGGCGTCCCCGAAGAAGATTCCGCTGATCAGTGATCCCGCCAGCATGGCCGGACTGGCTCCCAGCAGGATACCAGGCGGATAAAAGATCAGAATCACCGCAAACAGCGCCGCAATCGGAGCGCCCGCCCCCATGGAGATCACCGCCGACGCCAGAAAGCTGAGCACCACAAACCCGCTCCCCGTAAGTCCCGGCTGAAGGCTGAGCCAGGCAAAGCCATTGCCGATCCCGCCCTTGTTCAGCAGCTTGGAAAAGATACCGATCACAAAGAAGATAAAGATCAGCCTGGCGTTCCCATACTGCGCCAGCCCATGTACAATCGATTCCCAATACTGCCCCTTGCTGCTGCACAGGAAAAAGCCGATCAGCAGCGAGATCACCGCGGCAAAGCACAGCCCCTTCATGGAATAATAGTGAAGCCCCACCGAAAATATACCGCCGATCAGTATATACACCGCAAACGGCACCATGGCAAACCCCTGGCTTCCATGAAATGTAAGTTTTGTATCCCCCGTCTTCATGTTATCCACCCCACACATTTAAGATAGTTAAAATTATAACATTATTTGGAGGGGGAAATGTGTTGGAGAGCCAACAGTTTGAAAGATTTTTAGGAGGGAAAAAGGGCGGCAAAAAGCCTGGCACATCGGGCCAGGCCGCTAAATCAATTTTTAATCAACTCACACATCACCCCAATATCCTCCGCCGCCATCTGGAATTTCGACTTCTCGATCAGCAGATTCTGTCCGGTCATAATGTAGGACGGCATAATGCGGATGCCGTTGTAATACAGCTCGCTGCTCCGTATCTTGTAGGTGGACACCGACGGGACAGTATTTTTCCCGGTTGCCTTTTTGCTGATCATGTTAAATGCCTTTTTCGCCACATCACCCATCAGCATAATCACTTTTACGTTTGGAAACAGGGACAGCTCTTTTTCAAGAAAGGGCAGACTTTTCTCGATACTCTCCTTCTCAACGGCATAGTCTGTCTTAGGGGTTTTCACAGCGTTTGTCAGGTAGATGCCTCGCTCCAGTATCTCCCCGACACTTGACACCTCAATCCCCGCCTTCTGAAACAGCGGAATCGTGGTAGTCAGGTAGGCGGCCGAATCCCCGCCGTAAAAATCGTCCCGCGGGTCGGCGGGCACCACCTCATTGATCATGACAGCCAGGATTTTGTCGGGTTCCACCTCTATGTCATGGAAACGCAGGTCCTGGTTTCCTGCCTTTTCCAGTTCCTTCTTAATATTCATACATCCTTCTCCTTTATATGCCGCAGGGCAGTCTCATATCTTCCTGCGATCTTCTCCCTCAGCTCCAGCGGTTTTTCTATTGTAACCTGATCCCCAAAAGACATGAGAAAGCCGTACAGCCATTCATTGTCAGGCAGGCTCACTTTGACAGTCAGCTCCATTTCCCCGTCCGTGATCGCGCTGTCATCAAACACGTCATACACGCGGAAACCGACTGCCTTCGGAAAGCGCAGTTCAACTTCTATAAGCCCTTCCATCTCGTCCACTTTGGGGAATACAGAAATCTCCGTGTCCAGAGTACGTTCAAAATGAGTATCCGTCAGCCGCAGCTCTTTCATACGCGATACACGGAATAAACGGCATTCCTCCCTCATCAGACAGTAGGTGTACAGATACCACGCCCGGTCTCTATAGACCAATTTAAGCGGCTGACAGTCCCTCTCGCTCACCCGGCCCGCAGAATTATAATACCGGAAATGGATATGAAGCCTGTTCACCAGTGCCCGTTTTAAATCATAAAACTTCTGTCTTTCCTCCCCCTCATCACTTCCCCACCGAGAAAAATCAATCTCAATCCAGTTGGCATCCTCCATCTGAAAGGTCGCTCTCAGCTTCGAGAGAATATCCTCCGTATCCGGGTAACGCACCACCGACAGGCTCTGGACACCGATCACAATATCCTGCATTTCCTGCTCCGACAGCAACGATTTATCCAGCACAAAACGGTCATAAAGGCGGATACCGCCTCCCCGCCCCGCGATGGTATAGACCGGCAGTCCGGCGCTGCTGATCATATCGAGATCGCGGTAAATGGTTCTCACGGAAACCTCAAACTTCTCCGCCAGCTCCGCCGCCGTAGCCTGGCCTTTATCCAGAAGATAGTACACAATTTTAAATAAACGGTTCTCAGACAGCTTGATCCCTCCTCCTTTAACTATCATATCAAAGAAAACCTGACAATGTATGTCAGTATTTTTAATCATTATAACTGATCGGGCGAAAAAAATCCTCTGTCCCGCAAAATTAACACGGGCAGAGGATTCTGCTGATTAAAAGTTCTTCTCACAAAATTCTTTTATCTCCTGGCACGCCTTTTTCTCATCGGGTCCCTCGATGGTGAAGTGGATTTCATCCCCGCACCTGACCCGAAGAATCATAAGCTCCATCAGTCTCTTGGCATTCGCGGAACGGTTCTCCCGGCAGAGTATGATGTCACTTTGATACTGTGCGGTTTTCTGGCTGAGCATCAGCGCGTTTCTGACATGAATTCCAATCGGAACCCGAACCTTAAAATCAAACGTTTCCATCCTGTACCCTTCCTTCCCAATCCCACGCTCCGCAGATTCAAATCCCTTCGATCTTCTTCAGAGCATCGTAAATTCTCAAATACCTTCTATATTTCAACTCATATACTCCCACATGATGCGGTCTCGGCACAAAACTGCCGCGGATCTTCGCCGGCCGTTCCCGGTCTCTGTCCGGTCCCGAAACAACCGCATTTCGCGCCATGACCGCCACACCCAGACTGGCTCCCTCTCCCCCGTCCAGCTGTTCGATTCTCGTATTCAACACATCGGCCAGAATCTGCATCCAGATCCTGCTGTAGGAACCGCCGCCGGTCACCTTCAGCTGCCCCAGCTCCTCTTTCGTGAGCCGCATCTCCTGAATCAGCTGCCTGACGGCAAAGCAGATTCCCTCCATCACGGCTACAGCCAGGTCCTCCCTGGTATGATTCGTATCCAGTCCTATAAAAGCGCCGCGGAGCGTAGGGTCTGCATAGATAGTCTTGTCTCCGGTCAGATGTGGATAAAATAATAAATCCGTCTCTCCCAGTGTATCCAAATCCACAGATTTTGTCAAACTGTTAAAATCATCGACTCCCAGGATGTTTTTTGCATACCAGTTATAGCTTCCTCCCGCCGACTGAACCACCCCCTGAACCAGCACATGCATCCGCTCTCCATCCAGAGAGAAAAGAATCTGCTTCCCCTTGATATCCTGATCCACCCGGTCTCTGGACAGCACCAGCACGCCGGAGGTTCCGATAGAAAGCACGGGATAATGGTATTGCAGCGCGCCGGTAGCCACCGCCGCAGCCGGATTGTCCCCCGTGCCCGCTATGATCCTGACACCGGCAGACAGACCAAACCGCTCCCTTAACTCTTCCCTCAGACCTCCCACGATCTCCTGGCTCCCCCGAATCGTCGGGTAGACACTCTCCGCCAGTCCCAGAAAACGCCCCATGGTCTCAGACCATCGTCTACCCTCCGTGTCGTACAGAGAGGAGGTGGACGCCTCACAGTAATCCGTACCGTATTCCCCGGAGAAATAATAGGCCAGATAATCCGGGCCGATCAGAAATTTGTCCAGCCGGTTCCAGTTCTCCTTCTCATGCTCCTTCAGCCACAGCAGATTGGCTGCCGGGCTTCCCGTCGAGAGAATCCTGAGAATCGATCTGGTATCCTCGCTGCCTGTAACCGCTTCCTTCATGGACGCGATCCGGTCCTTCGTCCGCATATCGTTCCACATGATCGCCGGCCGGATACACGCTCCCTCTTTGTCCGGAAACACTGTCGTATGCATCTGACCCGTAAATCCAATGGCCTCCACCTGCTCTCTGTCCAGTCCGGCAAGCAGTTCCTCCAGGCCATCCTCCACGGCCTTCACCCACTCCCCAGGCCAGATCTCTCGCCAGCCAGGTGCGGGCTGATCATACCGGTAATCCCGCCCGCATCTTGCCACCGCCCGGCCGGACTCATCCACAGCAATCAGCTTGGCCGATGAGGTGCCTATATCAATCCCTAAAAAATAGCTCATGTTTATTCTCCGAATTTTAAAAGCACTTTGTAGCTCTCCGTCTTTGCCGCCACCTCAATGGCAGTGTTAAATTCCCTGTAATCATAAATCCCCTCAATCAGCGGCGTTGGATCCAGAAGGCCCTTTCCCAGCAGAAGCACCGACTGATGGTATGCCCGGATCGTTGGGCTGACCGCTCCGGTGATGGTGACCTGGTAGGAATGAATGGTTCCCATATTCACCGGCACAGGATCATTGGGATGGAGGGAGCTGAACATCACACAGGTTCCGCCGGGGGGGGGGCGTCATCTCAACCGCCTGCTTCGCCACCGCAGGAGAGGCGGTTGTATTAAATACCACCGTTGCTCCCCGTCCCTCAGTCAGGCGCTTCACTTCCGCCACCGCGTCGCAGTTCACCGGGTCCATCACCGCATGGCAGCCCAGCTCCAGAGCCTTTTTCCTCCGCTGCTCCAGCGGCTCACTCAGTATCACACGGGCACCCTTCAGTTGAGCTGCCATCACATGAAGCAGACCCATAGCGCCTCCGCCTATCACAAGGACGTCGTCCCCGAACTGAATATTGGTCCGGTGGATGCTGTTGACCACACAGGCCAGCGGCTCCGTAAATGCCATAATCTCAAAGGACGTATCCTCCGGGTAGATAAACATATCGTCCGCCTTGCAGATCACATACTCGGCGAATCCGCAGTATCCGGACAAGCCGTCCGCGTTCTGAAACGTCTTCGTCTGCGGCAGCCCCTCGCAGATATTTTCCTCACCGCGTTTGCAGTAATAACAAGTCTTGCAGTCATCGATAATATAGGTAACCGCCTTCATACCCTTGTCTATGTAGCGTCTGTTAACTTCGCTTCCGATCTCCTCCACCACACCGCAGTATTCATGTCCGCCGATCCGGGGATAGCTGTAATTGCATTCTCCGTGGAAATCCCGGACATCATTGGTGCAGATTCCCGAGGTCACCACCCGAAGCAGAACTTCATCCGCCTTTAACGGCGGCAGCTCCACGTCGCCGATGACCGCATTTCCCGGTTTCTCTAATATAATCGCTTTCATAATCACACCCTCCGTCTCTCTGAAATTAGAATGTTAAGATCCCTGTAAAGCCGCACACAATGCCGATTGCAATGATCAAAAGTATAATCTTGATGGAGGACCAGCGCTTCTTCAACAGTCCGTATACGCCCATCGTCACTGCCAAAGGCAGAATATTCGGCATAATGACATCGAAGAAATCCTTCTGGAAATTAAATACCGAGGTGGAGCTCACGACTTCGATCCCGCAGATGCAATTCACATAGTTTACGATCAGACCGCCCATCACCATACAGCCCATCACGGATGCGCCCTTTAAAATCTTGTTCAGCGTCCCCTTTTCAAGGAAGTCCATAATCGCTTCGCTGCCCGCCCGGTATCCAAACATAAAGTTCGCATAGCTCAGCCCGTAAGCCGCCGCCAGAATCACAACCGCATACACCACGGAACCCCAGATATTGCCGGAGCCCGACCGGGTAATGTCGATGCAGATAGCCAACAGAATTGGAATCACCACGCCCTGCCAAATGGTATCCCCGACGCCGGCCAGCGGTCCCATCAGGGAAGTCTTGATATTGGTGATAAACTCCGAAGGAATGTCCTCTTCCATAGCCTTCTGCTCTTCCATAGCCACGGCCATACCCAGGATACATGCGCCGAATTCCACATGTACGTTAAAAAATTCCGATTCCCGCTTCATCAGTTCTTTCCGTTTCTCCGGTTTATCCTTATAGAGGTATTTGATCGGCGGTGCAAACATATGGGCCACTACCTGTCCCATCATTCTCTCATAGTTATAGCAGGTCTGCGGGAAGGTTTCCCAGATCAGCCATGCACGTATCAGCGCCTTGCGCGGAATCAAACGTTTTTTCTCTGCCATATCAATCATCCTCCTCCTCTGCTGCCACCGGCTTAGGCTCGGTTACCTGAACATAGACAATCGCCACCAGCAGGGCGATAACGCCCAGAGTCAGAAGGCCCAGCCTGGAATAAACCGCCAATATAAAGCCGATGAACAAAAATACTCTTGCCTCTCCTTTAAAGATATACAGTAAGGTGATTCCGATTCCCAGTGCAGGCATCATGCCGCCGATAATCTGGAATACCGTCAGAATTCTTCCGCTTAACAGGTTTAAGATACCCTGAATATAGTTGGCTCCGAAATACGCGGCCAACGTACAGGGAACCACGCAGATCACAAACGCAAAAATCTGCGGCAGGAGCACATTTCCTATCCATATTTTATGATACTGCTCCTTCTCGATAAAACGATCAATCATATGTACAAAGACTGAGTCAAAGGTCATACGCAGATACCATACAATGGTTCCCAGGATTCCGATGGGAACAGCCAGCGCCAGCGCCGTCTGAGCGTCCAGCCCGCCCGCTATGGCATATGCGGTCCCCAGAATGCCAGCCAGGCCCATATCGGCCGGCATACTGCCTCCTGCGGACATGAATCCCAGATAGACCAGGTTAATCGTGCCGCCGATCACGGCTCCCTGAACCAGATCACCGAGGATCGCGCCTGTGATCAGGCCGCAGACCAGCGGACGCTGCAGAGACCAGAGACCTGCAAACGGCAGGTTGCCGATTGCCAGCCAGTAAACAACACCTAACAAAACTGCTTGAAATACTGTAATAGCCACGAGAATGTCCCCCTTTATTTGATATAGTCGTCCACTTCAATCACCTGCTGTTCCGGAACCAGCTGATAGTAAACCCTCACATGTTTCAACCGCATGTCCTTAATCGCTTCGATCTCCTCCGGGCTGGCGGATACATTTTTTATAAAAGGCGTTCTCTCATCCCGCAGCCCCATACCGCCCAAATTCACTTCCTTGATCTCGACTCCCAGGTCCACCAGCTTTTTAAATGTCAGCGGGGTTTTCGCCAGAACCATGATGCGCTCGCCCTTGATCTCGTCTTCCTTCAGCTTCTCAGCAGCGGTCTCCACGGAACACACATTCACCTTAACCCCTGCCGGTGCCAGGGCCTTCAACACCCTGCTGTTGAACTTATCCGCGGCCACGCCGTCGTCCGCAATCATAATCCTGTTTGCACTCAGGTTCGGCGTCCACACGGATACCACCTCGCCGTGAATCAGTCTGTCGTCAACCCTTGCCAATACGATATTTCTCATTCCTCTGTCTCCTCCTCATGAAATAGATGGTCTACATTTAAAATTGTTTCCGGCGCCAGGGCCACAAGCCTGTCGCAGATCTCCTGGGCCGGCATCCCGCCGTTTCTGCTCATAATCGCGTCGATCAGCAGCGGCAGATTGATGCCTGTAATATGGTAGAACCTGTAATCCCTCATAAGAGAAACTACCACATTAAAGGGACTTCCATGATATAAGTCCGTCAGAAACAGGATCTCGTCTTCCCCCGCTTCCTGAATCTCCGCCTCCAACCGCTGTGACAGAGCCGCCGGCGTCTCCTCCGGCATAAGACAATGGGCCGTTATCTGCTTCTGCTCGCCCAGAACCATCTGGACACTTTCCAGCAGTCCTCTAGAAAATGGTCCGTGTGATACTAAAATGATCTTCATACGCTAACCTCCCGGTGTTTTTGTGTGCAGCTTTAAGTTTAAATCAAGTATATCACGCCTTTCGCGGCGCCACACACAACCTTTTTCGTAAATATCCCGCATTTTGTTTACATCAAACAAGGGCCAAATTGCGCAAAGATTAAGGCAATAAGAAAAACTCACGCCGCTTTTTCTATTGCTATAATCAAGCTATAAAATTTATAAATAAGAGGAGGAGTTTTAAATGAAAATTGCAAACGGATATGATTTAATGGAATACGCGGTGCGTCACAACTATCTGCTTCCGTCATTCAACACCACAAATATGGAAATGACCTACGCCATCGCCAAAGGACTCAACGCCGCCGGCCTTCCCGGGTACATCCAGATTTCTTCCAACAACCTGCGCCTCTCCAGCCCTCAGGCCATCGTGGCCCTCACCGAGGACGCGTTAAAGGATTCCGATATCCCCATCGCGCTCCATCTGGACCACGGCAAATCCTATGAGGACGTCAAAAACTGCGTCAGCGCAGGCTTCACTTCTATAATGATAGACGCCTCCCACCTCTCCTACGAGGATAACATCCGCGAGACCAAACGCGCCGTAGAATACTGCCACTTTTACGGTGTCCCGGTGGAGGCGGAGTTAGGCGCGCTCCAGGGAAAAGAGGAAGACATCGTCAACGAATCCGACTGCAAGACCGATCCCGCCATGGTCGCAGACTTTGTCACACGCACCGGCTGCGATCTGCTGGCCGTATCCATTGGCAACGTCCACGGCCTGGAGATGACCCCCAAGATCGACCTCCCCCTGTTAAAGGAGCTTGCCGCCGTCTGTCCCGTCCCCATGGTCATGCACGGCGGTTCCGGCGTAGACTTCGATATCATCCGTCAGATGAAGCATTACAAGATGCTCAAAGTCAACTACGGTTCTGATTTAAGACGCGCCTACGTCCAAACCTTCGGCAAAGCCTACGAAAACAACCACGACATCGCCAGCGTCATCGAACTGAGCATGGAAGCCGTAGATAACGTCAGCAAAGCCGCAGAACGCATCACCACAATCATCAATCAGTAGAAAAAGAGGAGGCAGCCAGGTATATCCGGCTGCCTCCCTTATACTTCGCAATCACTGTATCTTATCCTTCAACGATTCCCTGACAATCGCCACAAAATTCTCATAATCCGGTCTCTCCACCATCCGGCTTGCGAACGATTTGTCCGCAAAAATCCTCGCAATATAATCCCACAGCTGAAACGCCTGCGGATTATTCTTTCCAATGCATATCATCACAACCAGATGCACCTGGTTTTGTTTGCCATCCCATTCCAAAGGGCTGGTCACCACTGACACGGCTGAAAACGTATCAGAGGACACCGCATACATGGGATGCGGAACCGCAATCCCCTCTGCAAAGTAAGTGCTCCCCCGCTCCTCCCGCTTTATCACCTCTTCATAAAGAGATTCCAGCTCAAACTTTTCATTGGCCTGCTCACAGAGATTTCTCAAAATCTCCTCCTTTGTGCCGCCATTGTTGACAAAGAATAAGTCTTTACTGAATATCTGCAGAATGCTCTCCACATTTTTGAAGCCGTCCATAATCAGCTTGATATTCATATAGTCGTGGTTGTCCGGAAATGCGTTGATAAACATGGCCACGCCGTTCTCATACATCTTCCCCTTCTCCGTAGTCAGGAAAATATCAAAATGATCCAGCGTATCCTCCGTCACCTCCACCTCGTCCATAAACTCCAGCCTGGAGATATTGCCGGAAAACCATTTCAGCAGCGTCTGCCGCAGAAGCAGGGTCATGCTGTTTTTTAAGGAGGAGATGACCAGCACCCGTTTGGTCCCCGTCTTATTGTTCTCCTCCAGAAGACTGCTGTAAAAATGCACCGCTATCAATGAAATCTCCGCCTCCGACATCTTCCTGCCATAGCGCTCCTCCAAGAGAAGAGAAAAATAGATGCCGATGTCATAGCCAAGCGGATACGTCTGCTTGATATAATCCAGCATATTGCTCTTCAGCTGCATGTTGTATTTAAGCCGGATGCTGAGGGGTACACAGTGCAGGGCGAGGGCGATTCTCAGATTGATATTGTCCGTAAAATCAATTCCAAATCTGGTTTTAATCTCCTGAAATGCGTTTCGGATAAAGTTATCCATGTCCAGAGTGACCATGGCGGTGCTCTGACAGTTGGATTTCCCTTTTAGATACAGGGCAAAATAATTGATCTCATAGTCCGTCACATTGATGAAATAACGCTTCTTTAAACGCTCGAAGATCTCCCGCGCAATCTCCTCCTCCACATCCAGACTATCCGTGATATTCAGCTCGCTGGGGCTGATGTAAAAGCCCTTCAAAAGCCGTTTCACCATGATATTCAGCAGAAGGATGGCGTTCTGAACCTCCGCGTCCGCCACACTGTACTTATACTGAATCAACACCTCCGTCAGAAGATTCTTGAGAATCGGTATCTGCTTCTCATCCACATAGTCGATCCCAAAGCCGCCGGGCGTGTGGGTGAGAAATACATTCTTCTCCACGATATACTTGCGCTTGTTGATCTCCGAACCAAATATCAGAATCCGGTTGTCATTTTTCAAAAGGTCCAGCTCGAATTCCTCCAGCATCTCCTGCATCTTCTTTAAATCATTGTGCAGCGTGGAGGCGGAGATGAAAAATTCATCCGCCACGGCATTAATGGACACGGACTTATGCTGGTTCAGCAGATAGATGCTGATCTGCAGGACCCGGTTGGTGGGATAGGCCAGCGAGACGTGGGCTTGCTCCTGATACAGGCTGTTCAAAAACGCGGTAAATTCCTCCTGGTTTTCAATATGTAAACACGTTCCCTTGGAGACTGCGGAGATGATACTGGCAGAGCCCTCCTTTGCCAGGATATCCTTGATCACCTTCAAATCTCCCTGCACGGTCCGCAGGCTGACATTCATCTTCTTTGAAAAATAAGAGGCGGTCAGGAACTTCTCCGATTCCCTGCACAGCTCCAATAAGATTTCTATTTGCCGCTGACTGATCAACGGTTCGCCCCCTTCCTAAAACGCTTCTTTTTATTAATTATAAGCGTTATGGACGAAAAAGAAAACCCTCTGAATGCCACGAACCGCAGCAATCATACAAAAAATTTAATATGATGCAAAAATGATACATCTTTTATGCTTTTATGACGCCACTCTGTTTTAAATTAAATCTAAAGACATTCCAATAAAAAACAAATGAGGTGTATGAAATGAGAAAGAAAAGAAATTGGTTGTGCATACTTTTTACACTGTGTATGCTGCTCGCCTCCTCCACCGCAGTCTACGGAGAGGGTTCCGACGGCGTGGATGGGGACAAGACTGCAGCGCCCTACTTTTTTGTGGAGGGCGGAGATTCATCGACCGACAGTTTTCCCCTAAAGGAGACCAAGGTATCCGCCAACATTAACGGCGTCATCGCCGAAACCTATGTGACCCAGACCTACACAAACGAGGGCACGGCCCCCATCAATGCCAGCTACGTGTTCCCCGCCTCCACCAGAGTCGCCGTTCACGGGATGAAGATGGAGATCGGGGACAAGGTGATCACCGCCAAAATCAAGGAAAAGGAGGAGGCCAAGGTCGAATTCGAGGAGGCCAAGAGTGAGGGCAAGAGTGCCTCCCTTCTCGAACAGCAGCGCCCCAACGTGTTCAACATGAGCGTGGCCAACATCATGCCCGGGGACGTGGTCCGCATCGAGCTCCATTACTCAGAGCTGATCGTATCCACCGAGGGAACCTATGAGTTTGTATTCCCCACCGTGGTCGGTCCCCGCTATGTCAGCCCCTCCGAGGATCAGGACGCAGAGGCCAACCAGTGGACGGAGACCCCTTATATAAAAGACGGAAAAACTCCCGACGGGAAATATGATATCTCCGTCAACCTCTCCACAGGCGTGCCTATCTCCGACGTGACATGCACATCACATAAAGTCAATGTGACAAAGGACAACGAATCCACGGTGAAAGTCACCCTCTCCAACCCGGAGGACTATGCCGGCAACCGGGATTTTATCCTGGATTATAAACTGACCGGTAAAGAAGTCAACTGCGGCCTCATGCTGAACAAAGGCCAGGACGAAAACTTCTTTCTGATGATGGTACAGCCTCCCGAAAGGTACAAGCCCGAGGATATCCCTCCCAGAGATTACGTCTTTGTTCTGGATGTATCCGGCTCCATGTATGGATTTCCTCTTGATACCGCCAAAATCCTCATCAAAAATCTGGTGGGCAATTTAAGGGATGCGGACACCTTTAACGTGATCCTGTTTTCCGGCGCCTCCATGCAGATGTCGCCCCGGCCCGCGCCCGCCACCGCGGACAATATCAGAAGGCCATCAAGATGATCGACGAGGAGGACGGAGGAGGCGGGACCGAGCTCACATCCGCTCTCCGGGACGCCATCGCCATCCCCAGGGACAAGAATATCTCCCGGAGCGTGGTCGTCATCACCGACGGTTACATCTTCGACGAAAAGGCCACCTTTGACCTCATCAGCAAAAACTTAGATACCACCAGCTTCTTCTCCTTCGGTATCGGCTCCTCCGTCAGCCGTTACTTAATCGACGGAATCGCCAAGGCCGGACAGGGCGAGGCATTTGTCGTGACAGACCCGGACGAGGCCGAAGAGACTGCCAAACGCTTCCGCACCTATATTCAGGCTCCGATTTTGACGGATATTCATGTGACATACGATGGATTTGACACCTACGACATGGAGCCCTCCAAGCTGCCCACCTTATTCGCCGAGAGACCGATTGTCCTCTTCGGAAAATGGCGCGGCGAGCCCACAGGAACCATCAAAATTACAGGAAAGACAGGAAGTCAGGATTACGTAAAAGAAATCGCCGTCTCCGACGTGCAGCCCCTGGACACTAACAACGCCCTCCCCTATCTATGGGCGCGAACGAAGGTGGAAAACCTTACAGACTACGGGAACAATAACGCCGACGAGGAAGCCGTAAAGAAGGAAGTCACCGCTCTGGGTCTCAAATACAGCATGATGACCCCCTACACCTCCTTCATCGCAGTAACCGACATCGTCCGCAACAAGGACGGTGACAGCAAAGACGTAAAACAGCCCCTCCCGCTGCCCGAAGGCGTGTCCAACTTAGCAGTCGGCGGTTATACCAACGGATCGGAGCCTGGAGAAATCATACTCGTAGGCGGTATTATCTTCCTAATTCTGTTAAATTTAATCTGCCGGGCAATCCGCCGCACCCATGGAGGAGGTGACTTATCCACCTGCGAACCGGAAAAAAACAATGCCCCCAAGGGAGGAATAAGCATGACTGCTCCTGAGATAAAATCATTCATCAAACAAAACTGGATCTTTTATCTTTTCGGATTCGCCGCCATATTTGGCATAAAATATTTTTACAGCAGAGCAGATTGTAGCGACCTCCTATGGATTCTGACCCCCACCGCCTGGTGGGTCAGAGTCCTTGGAGGAATCCCCTTTGAATATATCCCGGATATCGGATTCGTCAACCACGGCCTGCGGTTCATCATCGCCCCATCCTGCTCCGGGGTCCAGTTTATGATCATAACCATGGCCGCCCTTCTGTACTCCTTTGTCCACCGCATGGGAACCATGAGAAGGAAATTGGGATGGATCCTTTTATGCCTGGGATGTTCCTACTTCTTTACGATTTTTGTCAATGGGATTCGGATCGTTTTCGCCATCTACATCCCGCTGTATTGTTACAGGCCGGGTCATAGAACCGGATGGCTGACCCCAGATAGGCTCCACACTGTGATCGGCGTCGTCATATATTTTACATCCCTGTTTGTTGTCTGCCAGATAGCCGGATACGTCACACAGAGAGACGCCGCTCCCTCCCAGAAAGCCATAGCGCCCCTCAATCCTCCGACACCTGCGGGCACCCTCCGACACCTGCTTAGCCGCTGCATACCACCCATGTTTTGGTACTTCTCCATCGTCCTCGGCATCCCGCTGCTAAACAGGGCCTACCGCCAAAACTGGAGTCAATTCATAGAATATGCCACACTTATGATCCTGGTATGCTCAGGGCTGGTATCTCTGTTCTGTCTCACAGCTCTGATACGAAAGCGTGTCTGCGGTCGAACCCGCTAATCCGGCATCAATACCACCTCACCACCGGCAACCCGTTATTAATCCCTTTTGTCGCCAGAATCTGATGCAAATCGATAATCCCATTGTGGAAGGTGGCGGCGCAGGAGGACAGATACAAGTCCCACATCCGCACAAATCTCTCGTCGAACATCTGTCTGACCTCGTCGATGTGGGCTTTGAAGTTTTTCTCCCAGCAGAGCAGGGTTTTGTTGTAGTGGAGGCGCAGGTTTTCTACGTCCAGTATATGAAAATTGTCCTCGGCCATGGAGGCGGTGATCTCGCGGAGGCTGGGGACCATGCCGCCGGGGAAGATGTATTTGCTGATCCACGGATCGCCGGGATGCTCCTTTAGGGCGCTGATAAAATGCAGGGGGTAGACGCCGCCCTCCTTTAACACATCCCGGACGCAGTCATTAAACAGCTGGTAATTACTGCGGCCCACATGCTCCACCATACCCACGCTCACCACCCGGTCGAACAGCTTTCCAGATTTGGGAAGGTCCCGGTAATCCATCAGTTCCACGTCCAGATAATCCTGAAGCCCCTCCCTCTCAATTCTTCTTTTAAACTCGTCGTGCTGTTCATGGCTCAGCGTGATGCCAAGGCCCTTGATCTTGTATTTTTTGCGGCCTCAATCAGCAGAAATCCCCAGCCGCAGCCGATGTCCAAAAGGCTCATCCCCTCCTCCAAGTGCAATTTTGCAGAATATAATCCACCTTGTTCACCTGGGCCTGGTAAAGCGTATCGTCGGGCCGTTTAAAATAGGCGCAGGAATAGCTCATGGTTTCGTCTAGCCACAGCTTATAAAAATCATTCCCGATATCATAATGGCTGGACACCTCCTTCGCCTGGTTCTTTTTGGAGACCGACGCGCGGATCAGCTTTTTTAAGATGCTTTTGTCCGTGGAAAACTTGTTCATCTGATCCAGAAAATGGTCCAGCGCCTCGTATAAGTCTCCCTATATATGCCTCGCCAAGAGCAAGGGATGTGCTTTTCATCAGATCCGCTGCCGGTATGGGCTTTTTACATTCACGGTAAAGACCGGTTTCCCCTCGCCGACGGGATACTCATTTTCCTGAAATTTAATAAGAAATGGATACTCGTCAAATTTACTGAGGAATTGAACCATCGCTTTCTCTTCCGCTGCTTCTTCTATTTTTTCTAACATCGTTGTGCCTCCTTCATATGTATTCATCCCCGTAAAAATCCCTCAATAATCTTTGCTTCCGCCGCTTCCTCCGTAAGTCCTAATGTCATGAGTTTGATAATCTGTTCCCCCGCAATCTTACCGATGGCCGCCTCGTGAATCAGAGCCGCGTCGATGCTGCCTGCAAACAGCTCCGGAGCGGCATTGACGCTTCCGTGATCCACCAGGATGGCATCGCACTCGGAGTGACCGCTGCAACGGCAGTTTCCCATGATCCGGGAGTGATACTGCTGGATGGAGTTTCCGCGGGCGACCGACCTGGATATGAGGTCCACGGCGGAGTCGTCCCCATCCATAGAGACTGTAAAATCAGTCTGCGCCGTCTCGTCCCCGTCTGTCA
>Ga0192243_10237_pt1 | contig 22162 bp, 20 predicted proteins | sample Koala_Koa27_K3_FD_131233 | JGI IMG/M metagenome (GOLD analysis project Ga0192243, IMG submission 131233) | Enriched cells from koala feces incubated with labeled cellulose particles, San Francisco Zoo, California, United States - Koala_Koa2-7_K3 ... | reverse complement strand
CCGGACAAAGTGGAATCGGATGACCCGTCGGAAACATTGGCCCCCGATTACGGGGATCTGGGAGTATATTACGAAGAAAATGGAGTCTGGAACGACTGGAAGACAGAGCGCAGTATCCGGTTGTTTGACTATGCGGACAGTCTGACCAGCACGGCGTCGGATTCGCCTCCGGTCATCAAACCGGGAAGCTCCGGCTATTATCCGTTCCAGGTAACCAACAGCTTCAGCAGCCATACGGTCAAAATCCGTGTGACCGTGACAGAGGAAAAGCTCCATCTGCCGCTGCGTTTCCGTCTGGTAACCGTGAACGGAAACGGCCAGACTACGGCGGTTTCGGACTGGAGCAGTCCGCTGTCGGGAAACGGAGGCGGCATCGTGGTAGCCAATGCCAACGCGTCGCCGCCGGGAAGCACCGTATTGTACCATCTGGAATGGAACTGGCCCTACGAGGGAGGCCGGGACGGTGCAGACACGGCGGCGGCCATGCTGGACAGCGAAGCAAGCCGCAGCTACAGCTTAAAGCTGGAAATCAATGCCAGGAGGTAGGACGATGGGAGGCGGAGAAAAACTGGAGCGGAATATCATCAGACTGCTTTCCACCCTGCTGACGGTTTTACTGGTATTGATTTTAGCCGCCAATGTGTGGTTGATCCTATCCCGGGTCTGGTTGAAAAAACCAGTGCCCTCCGTTCTCGGCTATACTCCGGTCTACGTGCTGTCAGGCAGCATGGAGCCCACATTTTCTGCAGGAGATATGATTCTGATTCGGGCTGCCGGAGATTACGAACCGGGGGAGATCGTGACCTTTCGGGACGAGGGGGAGCTGGTCACCCACCGCATCGTGGGGGAGACGAAGGAGGGATTTCAGGTCCGCGGAGATGCCAACAATACCAGTGATGAGAAACCGGTGATGCGGGAAGACATCATAGGAAAGGTCGTGTGCATCCTGCCGGGAGTGGGGAGGCTGGCGGCATTTTTCCGGAGTACCAAAGGGCTTTTGATTTTGGCAGCGGCCATACTGCTGACGGCGGTGTTGACGTGGGGTAGGCATGGAGGGGAAGTATGAAAAGTGAGGAGAGAAGAGAGATGGAGACAAGACGAGAACGCAGCGTTTCGGTCCGGGACCAGCAAAACCGGCCGTTTCGAAACAGAAGAATACCGGTGCGTCTCTGGCTGATCTGTGCCATTCTCGCCTGCACGGCCCTCGGGGTGCCGACCTGGTCCCGTTACTATACCCATATAGAGGGACATAGTCAGGGGGCGGTCGCCCGTATGGCCGGGGACTCTGACATTACCATCAATCTGGAGGAGCTGCCGACGCAGCCCGGAGAATCCACGGATATGAAGATCACCGTCACCAATTTTGAGGGAGCTTCTGTCTGTGAAACCGGACTGTCATATACCATCACCCTAAAATCTGCGGGAAATCTCCCACTCACCTTCTCATTAAAACCGGATTCGGTGGATGGAGGGACATCAATTCAGGCAGGGATGCTGACCAGAAATACGGCCAGCCAGGCGAGAGGTCTGGAAGCGGGGAAAAAGAATTCCCATGTCTATACGATAACGGTCGTCTGGCCGGTTCAGGCGGCAGGGGAAGAAGCCGACGATGCGGATTACAAGGATGAGATCGATTATGTGCAGATCGGCATTCACGCAAGCCAGATCGCTCCAAAAGGATAGGCGGATTATGAAGGAAAATCCAGTGGGGAGAAGAACATGGAAGGAGATACGGACAGGTGAGTCATTACAGTCATAAACGAAACCGCAGGCGCAGAACGTTCCGTGCGGTGAAAATCATAGGGATACTGTTATGCCTTGCGGCGTTGTCCGGTATAGGCACGGTAACCGTGGCCCGCTATGTGGGAAGCGGGGAGTCCGGCTTTTTTCTGATCAGGCCGGAGAACTTTTATTTTATCAGCGATGTCCTGGAGGCCGGAGGAAGCGGCAATGTCACCCGGCTTTACAACTGGGACAAGAGTCAGGACTATGTATTTTTTATGGATTTGAGAAACTGGGCAGACGATTTCCGGGTGACGCCGGAGGATATTCATTATACCGTTACGGTTGAAGCGGACGGGGTAAGTAACATAGGGCAAACGGTATTGAACGAAAACGGGAATCCTGTGGACAATTCAGGAGGAAGCTATACCATATCGGGAGGATTTGCCAAAACTCAGAAGCTGGTAATCACGCTCCCGGCAGGACAGACGCCGCAGAATCAAAAAAATGTCGGTGTCCGTTAAGGCGAAACCGTCAAATGGTAAGGGATATACCAGAACTCTCAAGGGAACATTTCAGTTGGAAGAAGGGGTTCAAGCCTATAAGGCTGCGGTAGAGACCCATAATACATATATAGATCTGTTAATCGGAGTGGACAAGAGTCAGGAGATCGGGGTCACATGGCCGTCCTGGCTGACGCCGGACAACACAAATACATGGATGACAGACGCCATAGGAAACAGCTGCAGCGTGACGCTGCAGGATGAATCCAGCTGCCGTCTCCACTTTTTCATCACAGGCGAGAAGAAAGTTTCAGACAAATTCACCGTGACAGCGGCGGGGGAACACCAGAGGACGTTCTTGTCTTTCAGTAAGGGGCGAAAAAATGAAGAGAAGAAGAAAAAGATCGGTCATTGTCATGATGGTCGTGTTATACATAGCGGCGGCAGGGATGCTGCTGTACCATATTCATCCCCAGGTGCAGGCGCTGGGGAAAAAGACGGTGACGCTGGATATCGGAGCCGGCGACGACCGGGTGAAGGCGGTGCTGACGGAAAAGGGAATCCTGACGTTGAGCGGCAAAGGGAGAACCAGAGATTATACGGAGGAGACCGCCCCGTTTCAGGAGTATGCGGACAGGGTTACATCGGTGGTAATCGGCGAGGGGATCACAGGAATCGGAGACTGTCTGTTCTACAACTGCGGGAATTTAAAGGGCAATCTGGTGCTGCCCTCCACCGTAATCTGGATTGGCGACCAGGCGTTTAGCGGCTCCGACTATGAGAGTGCGCCGAAGTTTGCAGCGGTGATCAGCAAATTTGCGTCCGCCGATATCGCTATTCCCAAAGCAGGGGAAGTGATTCCGGGCACGAATCCGACAGAAGAAGTTGCTTCGCCGGGCAATGCAGCAGGACCGGGGAGCGAATCGAAGGAGAACGGGGAGGCTGGAAAGCCGTCTGAAGCGACTCCGTCGGAGGCGGAAACAGAAAAAGACGGCGGGGAAGAATCCCAAAGTCCGGCAGAGACGGAGGAGAACACGGAGACAAAAGCTTCTGAGACGGAGCGGGAGAGCAGCGGAAGCGTTGAGACTGAGGCGGGAACCGCCGGGACAGAAGATGAGGAAGCGGTTGACCCGGAGACATCAAGAGGTACAGAACCGGAGACGTCAAAAGGGGCGGAGCAGGAGGAGTCAGGCGCTTTGGAGGCGCAGGCGGCATTTGTCCAAATGTCGGCAACGGGAGGGAAAAGTCCCGTATTTTTTAAAGCCACATCAGGAAATAGGAGAAACATAGCCGCGGAACCTGAGGTCGTAAAGGCAAAGTTGGAAAATATTCAGTCGAATTATCAGGATGAGAATGCGAGCTCAGATAAAGGAGGACAGGCTTCGGAGAGTCAGGATAAGCAGGCAGGGGCGGATCAAAACGGTTCGTCCTCGAAGAATCAGGGCAAGCAGGAGGGAGCGGATCAGAGCGGTTCGTCCTCGAAGGATCAGGGGAAGCAGGATGGAATGGATGAGAACGATTCGGCTTTGAAGGATCAGGACGGTTCGGCTTCTGAGGATCAGGACGACGGGACGGGGACGGACGGGAATGGTTCTGCTTCGGAAAATCAGGGCAGCCAGACCGGCACAGACGGGAGTGGTCAGGCTGCGGGGGATCATTCGGCTTCGAAGGAGACGACAAGCGCGACCCTGGATGAGACGGAGGAGGACGAGAGAGAAGGCATCCTGGAAAATGATCTGTACAGCGGGGCGGTGGAGCTTTATCGAATTGATCAGGCCATGCTTTCCTATTACACGGTTGAGACCATCACTTCCCAGATTATGGGGGAGGAGGTCTTTTATCCAGGTCAGAGGGGAGCGTACAGCGCTGAGGATGCCAATACAGCGTTTATCGATGCAGCCGAAGCGGCAGGATACAGAAAAGCCGAGCGCTTTATCACGGTAAATATGGAGGGTGTAGAGGATACCGTTCCGGTTGTGGACGGGGCTTTTTATTCTCCGGATCTCCCGGCAGAGGTGGAGTCTCCCGGAGAGGAAGACGACCCGCTGTTTTATGAAGTTTTTACGGGTTGGACGATGGAATCTGACTGGGAAACCATGGGAGATGAGGCGCCCTGCTACGCGCCGGGAACCGCAGTGCCCATAGCGGAGGATGTCACGAGCATTAAGCTCTATGCCAACTGGGAGAAAACCTGCGCTCTCGACCTCGAAGTGGCCGTACAGCCGGGAGAAAATCAGACCGTCTACCAGGCCATAGACGGAGAGACCGGGGAAATCCTCTCGGAACCGGAAGGATATCGGATCACATACCAGTGGCAGATCTGCGCACCTGTCAGCCGCATGGCGGAGGAGGATATGTCTGTAGGCGATGCAGAGCTGCTCACGGACGAAACGCTGCAAAACGACCTGGAATATGGTCCTGGGACCGTGAGCTTAACAACAGAGGCGGAAGTGGGCCCGGGAGTGGCAGCGGTCAAAACGGGCTCAGGTGAAGCGGAGACAGAAGTTGGGCCGGGAGTGGCAGCGGCTAAAACGGGCTCAGGTGAAGCAGAGGCAGAAGTGGGGCCAGGAGTGGCGGCGGCCAAAACGGGTTCAGGTGCGGCGGAGGCAGAAGTGGGGCCAGGAGTGGCAGAGGCAAAGACAGCCTCAAACACGGCAGCCTCAGACGTAGCAGAGCCGGAAGCGTCCTTTGACACGGTGGCCTCAAACGCAGCCGAGTCGGAAGCATCCCTTGACACAGAAGCACCAGGCGCAGCAGAGCCGATAGCAGCCCCGGACACCACAGCCCCGGGCACAGCAGAAGCAGATGCCTCCTTGGACGCGGCGCCCCCATCCTCGTCAGAAGTGGGAACAGCCCCGGAGCTTTATCCGTCTGACCCGTCTGACGAGTCCAACTGGCAGGATATTGAAGGAGCCAACGAGGCTATATACTCCAGGGAATCAGGAAGGGCGGACGAGCTCAGTTATTTCCGTGTAAAAGTATCGATTGACAAGAGGACCTACTTCCGTTCCGTCACGGAGCCGGTTATCCTGTATTCCACTTACGCAGAAGGAAATTATACATTAAAATCCATCACCGTGACATACGCCCCAGGAGACGGAGGCAGCGGGACCGGGCCGGAATCGGACACCGTGCTGGAGGGGAGGCATTTGTTCCGAAAAACAATACCTTTACCAGAACGGATTCCAAGGTATTCATCGGGTGGAAGCTCTCGTTTAATGGCGCCGTTTTAAAGAAGCCGTCGGGAGCTGTCATAGCGGCGGATACCACACTTCCGGTAAACTGCTCCACTATGATTCTGGCGGCGGAAGATGGAGCAGCGGCCCCGACTATGACTCTGACGGCACAGTGGGGGGATGCCACTATTATTTATGTAAATCAGTCCAGTGGAAATGATACCACCAATAACGGCAGGACGGAGAGCACTCCAGTCAAAACGCTAAAAAAGCATACGAACTCCTGCCCCCGGAGGGGTCTGCTGAGACGAATATTATAAAACTGCTGTCAAGCTATACTTTGTCGGATTCCTATATGGAGCACAGATCTAGCCCACGAAATGCTACTATATGCGGAAAGGGTTATTCCAGCACTACCTTGAATGTTACGGCAACAAACTTTAATCTGCAGGGAGATACGACGCTTCGGGATATTAAGATGACTTTTCTCTATCTCGCCTGTAATGCATATAATTTAGTGGTGGAACCCACGGCAGGAATTGGCGGAACGTCATTGTTGGGAGCGAGTGGAGAAATTACATTCGGTGCCCCGGCCGACTGTACCAACAGCCATATTATGGCCAAAACAAATGATTCCCTTACGGGAACATTGGGGCCGAGAGGGACTACACAGGATAATCCGGCGATCATTAAACTTATGGGGGCGAACAGCAACATAGGGAGAGTCATGGGAGGTAACAGAGTTCCGGCTGCTGGTTACCTCACAAGTCCAGACAACCAGTTCTATGCGGATATTACAGTTGATGACGGAAAAGTAGAAGTTGTTGCCAGCGGTTCTGTGTACGATGGAACAGATTACATCAACACTGATGTTCATGTCAACGGAGGGACCATAGCCAGTGTTGTAGGGGGGCAGCATTGGTCCGGAGTTGTAGCAACGCTGTATGGAAACTACCGGGTGTTTGTGAACGGAGGAAAGATTACAAACTTGTGCGGCGGTCCTGAAGGAAGAACAAAGTCAACAGATTCACGCTCGTTTTTAACCAGTGAATTGAATATTTACGGAGGCCAGATCAAAAATGTCTACGGAGGAGGAACCACAGGAAAATTTGAAGGGACCGTTCAGATTAATGTCAACGGAGGCGAGATTAAGAATTTTTATGGCGGCGGATATGGTTATTCCAGATTTGTCCAGACGTATTACAACGATACGGCAACTCTGGTTGGAACAGTCACAGCCAATATTAACGGAGGAAAAATTGTTAACAATGTATATGCGGGAGGCCGTGGCTATAAAACCGGAAGCATCAGCGGTTCTGCCGTCTTAACCGGTGACACGATCTTAAATATTACAGGAGGGGAGATCGGTGGAGATGTGTTTGGCGGCGGCGGGGGACTCTCTGACGATGCCACAGCCGCCAAAATCACAGGAACCTCCACGGTCAACATTACCGGCGGAACCATCGCGGGAAATGTCTACGGAGGCGGTGATTTAGCCAGTGTCGGCGGCAAGGTGACGATCTCCATATCAGGGAATCCGTCAATCGGAAAGAACATTTACGGCGGGGGAAACACCTCAGGATCAATCGGAAGCGCCGATGTCACCATAAACGCCCCCTTCGGAGTCACTGCCAGAACCCAGTCCGTCTACGGCGGCGGAAACGGAAGCGCCACCGTGGTATCGGGGAATGCAAAGGTAACGGTCGGGTCCTCCGCCGATATCTACGGGACCGTCTTCGGCGGAGGTGAGATGGGAACCGTGGCCTCGACACAGTTACAACTGCTTTCAGGCGGCAAGATCCATGGCAATGTGTACGGAGGCGGTAATGCCGCTGCCGTGAAGGGTACGGTTGAGATCAATGCTCTCTCCGGCTCCAACATTACAGGGGATCTCTACGGCGGCTCCAACAGCTCCGAAGCCGTCACCGGCCTGATCACCATAAACAGCGCCGGTGAGGTCCGCAATATCTTCGGAGCAGGCAACGGCTCCTCCACCGAGGCCAACGGAGGAACCCGGGTTACCGTGCAAAACGGCGCTTCTGTCAGTGGAAACGTCTATGGAGGCGGGGAACAGGGAACCGTGACCCAGACGGAGGTTGTGCTTTCCGGCGGGACCATCACCGGCAGCGTCTTTGGCGGCGGGAACCGTGTGGGGACCAGCCGCGCAACCGTCACACTTTCCGACGGCCCCACCATCACCGGCAATATCTACGGCGGCAGCAACGTAGAAGGTGAGACAACGGTATCCGAGATTACCGTGGGAGGAACCAGGCTTGACGATATCTACGGAGGAGGCTGGGGAGAAAATACCACCGTTCTTACCTCCAATGTCACGGCTCAGTCCGGTTCCGTCATCAAAGGCTCTCTCTTTGGGGGCGGATTAAAAGGCGAGGTTAAGAAATCCAACGTCCTGTTAAAGGCCAACAGCCAGGTGACAAAGGCGTTTGGCGGAGGAAGCGATGCCAATGTGACGGAAGCCTCACTGGTAACCGTAGAAAACGGAGGCAAGGTGGAGAATATCTACGGCGGCTCCAACAACAGCGGCACCGTGAAGGGTGCGGTCGTCACCATATACGGGGAGGCGGTAAACGCCTACGGCGCCGGCAAAGGTTCCGGTACGATCACCGAATCCCCGCAGATTATCGCGGAGAACGGTGCCAAGGTCACCAACCTTTACGGCGGAGGCCAGGAAGGCCAGACCATCGTCGGAAGCACCGTGACATTAAAAAACGGTAGTTTTGTGACCAACACCTTCGGCGGTGGGAACGCGGCCGGAGTCACCGGAACTGCGGCAGCTTCCGGCACAACCGCCACAACGGGCACCGGCGTTGCAACTGTCACGACCGAAAGCGGCTCCAAGGCCGTCAATATCTATGGGGGAAGCAACTCAAAAGGTACTGTGGATAAGACTGTCATAACCATCGGCGGCACCGTAGGCGATTCCTCCGCAGATACCGAGGGCGCCGTCTATGGCGGCGGTTTAGGAAAGAATACGGTAACCGGCACCACCCAGGTGACCATCGCCTCCAGTGGGATAATCTTTGGCGGTAACGACAAAGGAATCTTCGGCGGAGGGGCTCAGGGACCGGTCACAGGAGACACGGCAGTCATTTTGGACGCCACAAAGAATATCACGGGAAATGTCTATGCAGGCGGCGATGAAGCCGTCGTAAAAGGCAGCACCGAGCTCCGCTTAAATGACGGAACCGAGATGACCGGCAGCCTGTTTGGAGGCGGAAAGGGCGCCACCGCAGAGATCGAGACCAATACCCGGGTGATTGTATTTGCCAAAGTCACCGGCAACGTCTTCGGCGGAGGAGCATTGGGCCCGGTGAAGGGAAGCACCCACGTGGATATCGCCAAGGGCACCGCCGAAGGCGACGGAGTCAACACCGGCAATGTCTTTGGCGGCTCCGACCAGGCCAAGGTGACAGGTGATACGCTGGTCCATATCGGGAAGGAAGCCGCAGACGGCTGGGGAGTTTCCGTCTTGGGAGTCTCCCTGACGATCTACGGCACTGTGTTCGGAGGCGGCAACACCACAGACAACGGCAAGGCGTTCGACTCCACCACACCCTTTGTTTTGGGCAGTTCCCATGTGTCCGTGGATGCCACCGACTACAATGTATCCAATTTTAATATTGCAAAGAGCATATTCGGAGACGGCAATATGTGTACCGTAAGAGGCGACCGAACCGTGCTCATGAAAAATTACACAGCGCTGGGAAATCAGGCCAACACCTCCATTCAGAGAGCTACAAAACTGACTCTCGACAACTGCCGGGTAGAATTAAGCGGAGCCACGGACAGCGCCAACTTAGTGCCGACCATCGCCTACTCCTTAAACCGTATTGACGACCTGATCTTAAAAGGCGGAAGCACCTTAAAGATTCAAAACTCCGTCAACCTGGTGAAAAAGCTGGAGAGCGTCAGCTCGTCCGGCGCTCCTGTGACCACCGCGTCCACGGAGAATACCGGGGTGGAGCCGGCCACGAAAAATTATCTCTATATCAAACAGGGCTACAACCTGGAGCTGAGAACCAGTGAGGACGTCACCACCCCGGAATACGGTTCGGTGAGCGGCTATACGATCCTGGGCAGCTACGATGAGGTCGGAGTAAAAATTGAAAATGGTGTCTATGTCCAGGGCGACTATCATTCCGACCCGGCCGCAGGCGGTTTCCTCTCGGCCGAGACCGAAAACCCCTACCAGTGGATAAAGCCCAGTACCGATAACAAGACCTGGAGAATCTGGGCTCTGGGAACCAATATGACGAGAAACGGAGTCCTGGTGATGTCCAACAAACCGGCCGGAGAAAAGATCTACCAGTTTGATTCTCCCTGGCCTGCGGATGGTTCCATCTACCGGCTGGAACCGGATATCGAGATCACAACGGCAGACAGCTACGGCGGAGCGGCTTTTGTCATCAAAGCGCCGGATTCAGTCCAGGCGCCGGATTCCCCGGATACCACGCTGGGACTTACCCTTAAAACAGGGGCAATCGGCTGGACAAACCAGACCGATGTGGCCCACATCGAGGGAAGCAGTGCGGCAGGCTCCAACAATCATTTCGGAAACCTATCGTCGGAGAAAATGCAGACGTTAAACAACCGGTCCATCAAACCACAGTTCCGTGTGGAGCTGACCAACCTTCCGGGGATCGGTGAGGTGGATACCGGATATCCTCTGACGGTTCAGTTCAAAATGCAGAATATCAAAGAGAACCCGGACGGAACCGAAACACCTCAGGGAACGCTGACGGTGATATTGGAGATCAGAAGAAACGGATCTCTTACCTATGAGGATATCCTGCTGGCTACCGGAAAAGAGTACGAGCGGGCCAACTTAACCTACACCTTCAACCAGCAGTCCGTCAGCCCCGGAGCGACGATTACCCAGGGCAGCGCGGCTACGCTTCAGTATGCGAAGAAGGAGGATTCGGAGACCACGGGAGGCTACGGAGTCCAGGACCACAAGCTGTCCTTTACAACCTGGGAGAGCGGCAGTGAAAGCGCGGCAGTGCTTCCCCAGGGAGTCACGATCCTGGCTATCGACCGGGCCAGTCAGACGGACGCGCCTGCATATTACCACTACACCGTCCCGTCAGGGGGGATCTCGGAGGTTCTGCTCAGCAAGTTTGTGAAAAATGGAACGGCAAATGAACCTTATCAAAGGACCTTCGGAGTCAATGAGGCAGAAAACTTCCTGTTTATCTTAGACTTCGCGGGAGCGCCCTCCTACAGCAAGGAAAAGCTGTGTGCGGCCTTCGAGCCGATCTATCAGGGCGGATCGACGCCATCCAAACCGGCGCGGGTGGTATTTACCATCAGCGGCTCACCGAAAAAGTATCAGCTGACCAGCGCGGATATGACCGGAGAGACGGGGGAGGGAAAGGCATATGAAAGAGACGGGGTAATCCCGGTCAGCCTGACCGTGTCCGCCACGGCCACAGTCGGAGTGGACACCACCGGAACGGACCTCCGGGTCGGGGCCAGATTCCGCTTAAAAAACCGGGATGCGGGAACCTATGTATCCGTTCCTAAGGACTGGATCCTGAACGGAGAGGTGAAAAACTCCAATATTCTGAAGGGCCATCTGGACGTGCTCTTAGGAAACAATATGACGGAGATGACGGTGGGAACGGAGATCGCCATGAAGGAGAGCAGCCTGCCCGCCGGAAACTATCAGTGGGAGATCCATCTGCTGTCAGCGCCGGTTGTAAACTATCCGGGCACGCAGACCGGCACGCCGATCTACGTCAATTTCAGCCTGACCGACAAGCGATATTCCATCGCGGCAGACTTTACCGACCCGTCGGAGAAGCGGTTGTATGAAGCGGAAGCGGCGGCAGCGGGCAGAAAGCCGATGGAGTTCACCGTCAAGCTGGCGGCTGCCAACGGAGCCGCTGTAGAGGGCGTCAGCCAGAAGGTAAGCCTGTGGAAGAAGAACGAGACGACAGGAACCTATGAAAGCGTCAACATGGATACTCTGTTTACCGATGCCACCGGTGCAGCCATGAGCTACGCCTGGAGCGAGAACAGCACCATGAGCTACACCCTAAAACCATCGGTATCCCCGGGAACTTACCGACTGCGGTTCGAGCTGATAAAGACCGCAGAGGGCAGCGATCAGCTGCTGACCTATGATACCGTGAATTTTATCGTTATACCTGACTGAGTGATGAGTTGGAAGGGAGACTGTGATCCGATACAGTCTCCCTTCCTTTTTGCCCTTTTGTTACATTTGTCACTCCTAAAATGACAGATAGCCTCTGGTTATATGGCAGAGTCTGTTTTATAATGGTCACATACAGGAAAACAGACAGCGGAACATGGCAGGGAAAGGAGCGGGATCTATGGGAAAGGGCACGGTTATCATGTATGGGATTCCGGCATATGGCCATATCAATTCCAATCTTTATCTGATGCGCAGGCTGACGGAGAAGGGATTTCGGGTGATATACTACGCCACGGACCAGTTTCAGGACGCCATAGAAAAAATGGCTGCGAATACCGGAGCTATCCGTTGGGACAGCGGGAGATTGACTTGACCGACGGGAGTAAGCTGTTAAAACTATACCGCCTGATTCTTACCTATACCCGTGATATGCTTCCCGGGCTGACGGCTCAGGCGAGACGGGAGGAACCCTGTGCGGTGATCTTTGACTCTCTGGCTCTGTGGGGACGTGCTGTGGGGAAGCTTCTTGGAGTGCCCCCCTTCAGCTTTTACAGCATAGTGGCGATTGACAGCGTGTGCAGCAAAGGATTTCTGGCCTATACCTCAGGATTTTCCGCTGATTTTCTGAAATATATCGGCGAGGTGCCGGGAGCCTGGGCCTGCCGGAGATATCTGAAAAGAGAATACGGGCTTCCTGACCTGGATCTTCTGCATGTGCTGATGAACAAGGGGGACCGGAACCTGATAGGCTATTCCAGAAGATTTCAGCCGGGAGGCGATAAGCTGGGTGCGGATTATCTGTTTCTGGGTCCCATGGCTGCATACAGACAGGGAGAGGAGAACGGGGAAGAATTACCACTCATGGGAACCGTGATTTACATCTCTCTGGGGACAATCTTTAACCGTGATGAGCGCCTCATGGACGAGGTGACCCGGCAGCTGGGGGGGATACGGAGTACCAGGTGGTGATGGTCTGGAGCGGCAAAGAGCAGGAGCTGCGGAACTTTCCGAGTAATTTTATCGTCCATCCTTTTGTGGATCAGACACGGGTGCTGGAAAAAGCTTCCCTTTTTATTTCAGCAGGGGGAATGAACAGCGTTCATGAGGCCATATTGCAGAGCGTTCCGTGTCTCATGTGTCCCCAGCAGGGGGAGCAGCTGATCAACGCTAAGCAGATAACGAAGCTGGGTTTTGGAACGATTCTTAAAAATCCTGGCAGACTGAGGGAGCAGGCGGAACAGACCATGAAGTTGAAGGCGCATTGGAATGAGACCATCCGGAAGGAGCTGACGGCTGTCCATGTGGAGGAAGCGTGGAAGCTGTTTGAGGGGTGACATTCACTCTCCGGGAGATAGAAGATGGAGGTTTTACATATGGAAAGCATGGAAAAAAGGGAAACAGTTCTGATCACAGGAGCCACCGGATTCCTGGGAGAGTATCTGGTAAGACTTCTGGTCCGGGAATATCACGTGCGGGCGCTGGGGAGAAACCGGAAAAAGGGGAGTGCCTTGGAGCAGCTTGGCGCCCGGTTCTGTCAGGGGGATTTTACTGATGAGAGAAGCTGCGCCCGGTACTTTGAAGGCGTGGATTATGTGATACACGCAGGGGCATTGTCCACCGTGTGGGGAGAGTGGGAGGATTTTTATAAAACCAATGTAGCCGGGACCGCCGTGGTGGCGAGGCTGTGTGTCCGATACGGAATCCGGCGCATGGTGTATATTTCCTCACCCAGCATTTATACGGAAACATGTGACCGTTATCAGATCCGGGAGGAGGGCTTCCGGGAGGACAACGAACTGAATTACTACATCAAATCCAAGATCATGGCGGAACGGGAAGTCAGGCGCTGGAATCAGAAGGGACTGGAGACCGTGATCCTCAGGCCCAGAGGTCTGATCGGGGTGGGAGACACCAGCCTGGTGCCCCGTCTTCTTCACGCCAACGCGCGGATCGGGATACCGCTGTTTAACGGCGGGAGTAATATCGTGGATCTGACCAGCGTGGACAATGTGGCTCTGGCCTGCCGCCTGGCGATGACGGCGGAGAAGGCTTCCGGGGAGGTTTTTTAATATCACCAACGGGGAGCCCACGGAGTTTAAGGTTCTGCTGGAACAATTTTTGAAGGCCATCGGGGAGAGCCCCCATTACAGGAAGCTGCCGTTTGAGGTGATGTACGGTCTGGCATCAGGGCTGGAGTGGGGATACCGGGCGCTGCGGATTACCAAAGAACCGCCGCTCACACGCTATACGGTGTGTACGCTGGGCTTCGGCCAGACGATGGATATCAGCAAGGCCAGGAAGCTGCTGGGGTATCAACCGGTTAAGACGCTGGCGGAGACGATAGAGGAATATGGAGCTTGGTGGAGAGAAGAAGGCGGCGGGGCGGAGCCGGAGCAGACGAAACAGCACCGGTACCCGGTGTTAACCGTGACCGACGATCTCTGCGAAAACCGAAGCCGGAGAACGCCTCACCTTGTCGAAAAAGTCCGCTTATACCATTGCGGTTTCTGCACCAATAACTTAAAACTCCTGTTTAAAAACCGGGCCTGGGAGGCGCGGGAGTTTCCGGCCACGGCCGTGCTGATTGAGCACAAGACTCGTGGGAATATCCTGTTTGACACCGGATATTCTCAGAAGATTTTACACGGAGGGATCTTTTTATCCCTATACCGGCTTCTCAATCCAGTCACCATGACAAAGGACTAGACCATCCGGGAAAAGCTGAAAAAGGATGGGATTGACGCGGGGAGCATCCGCACCATCATCCTGTCGCACGCCCACCCGGACCATATCGGCGGCCTTACCCAGTTTTCCGGCTATGAGCTGATTTCCACGGGCGAGGTGCTGAGCGCGCTGCGCCGCGGGCGGATCAGTGATCTGGTGTTTCGGGCGTTCCCGCCCGGAAAAGGCAGAGTCAGGAAGCGGACCTGCCTGCATCAGTCATTGAAGGACCATTTTCTCTGCAATTATTTTGACCGGGTCTATGATATCTTTGGGGACGGCAGCGTGATCGGCGTTGTGCTGGAGGGCCACAGCCGGGGGCAGCTGGGAATCTGGATTCCCGACCACAGGCTTTTTCTGGCGGCGGATGCCTGCTGGGGGAATGATCTTGCCACATCGGTTCCCCACATGCGCCTGGCGGCCAGAATGATTCAGAAGAATTTTACCGCATACCAGGCGACTCTGGCGAAGCTTTGCCAGATGAAGCGGGACTATCCTGAGATCAGGGTGGTATTTACACATCAGAAGGGGCGTGAGCGCAGCTATGTCAGATAAACTGGAGGTACTGAAATACTACCTGTACTATAAATACCGCAGGCGTTTTAACAGCCGGGAGCAGCTGGAGCGCTGGCAGAGCCGCAGGCTTTCGGCCCACCTGGACTATGTGGCGGAACATTCCCCGGTCTATCGCGGAAAGAAGAGGCTGGAGGAGTTTCCGGTTATCGACAAGACGTTTATGACGGAGCAGTTTAATGAACTGAACACCGTGGGAATCGACCGGGATCAGGCCATGGAATTTGCGGTTACGGCGGAGCGGGAGAGGAATTTTACTCCCAAGATGAAGGGAACCACCGTGGGCCTCAGCTCCGGAACGTCCGGGCGGCGGGGGATCTTTCTGGTGTCCGACAGTGAAAAAAGCCGGTGGGCTGGATATATCCTGGCGAAATTTCTGCCGGGGAGTATCTTGGAGACCTACTCCATCGCCTTCTTTATGAGGGCAGACAGCAACTTATATGAGGCGGTCAGCTCCAAAAATATCCGGTTTCATTTCTTCGATATCTACAAGGATATGGAGGAGCACACAAAGCGGCTGGAGGAAATACGGCCCCGGATTCTGGCCGGTCAGCCTTCCCTTCTCATGATGCTGGCGAGGGCCATGGAGCGGGGGAGCTGCACATCAGGCCGGAGGTGGTGATCTCCATCGCGGAGGTGCTGGAGAAGGAGGATGAGGCGCAGCTAAAGGAAGCGTTTGGTCTTCCTGTGATTCATCAGGTCTATCAGTGCACGGAGGGGTGTCTGGCCTCCACCTGCAAGTGTGGGACACTGCATTTGAACGAGGATATCGTATATATTGAGAAGGAGTACCTGGACGAAAAGCGGTTCGTCCCCGTGGTGACGGACTTTGAGCGCAAGGCGCAGCCCATCATCCGTTACCGGCTGAATGATATTCTGGTGGAGCGATCCGAACCCTGTCCCTGCGGCAGCCCGTTTACGGCACTGGAGAAGATCGAGGGGCGGGAGGACGACGTATTCGTGTTTCAGGGAATCGATGGGAACCCTGTGTCTGTGTTCCCTGATTTTATCAGGCGCTGCGTCCTGTTTGCGGTGGACGGAGGCGACCATGCCGCGACGGAGATGGCGTGTGAGAGGGATGGAGAGAGCCGCGCGACGGTTGGAAGACACCACTCCGGCGATTACCGGATCGTGCAGGAACACGGCGGCATTACCATATACTCAGATCTGACGGAGGCCGAAAAGGCCCGGGTCAGAGAGGAATTTGAAAAGCTGGCAGAGGACAGAGGCTTTGTTCTGCCCGAGCTTACATATACTGCGTACTTCTGTGAAAAGGGCAGGAAGATGAAGCGGGTGGAGCGGAAAGGATAAGCGGGTGATACATATGAAGAGTCGGAAGGTTAAACTGGCCGGATGGGGAAAGGCAATTGCTGAACATGAGATGAAGTTTGGAGACCAGACACGGTTTCGCCTGCACAAGGGTGAAAATCTGTTGGATTTAACGGACCAGGCCATCGCGGCGGCGTTTGAGTCGGCAGGTATGACGATTGAGGACATGGACTGTATCGTGTGCGGCATGGCAACTCCGCTCCAGGCAATCCCCTGCAACGCGGCGCTGGTCCACGAGCGGTGGGCAAGACATCTGGATATCCCGGCCATGGATATCAACACGACCTGCACCAGCTTTATCACCGCGCTGGATATGGTATCCTGCCTGATTGAGATGGGCCGGTACCGAAACGTGCTGCTTGTCTCCGGCGATACGGCGTCAGCGGCGCTGAACCCCAGCCAGCAGGAGAGTTACGAGCTGTTCTCCGACGCTGCCACGGCATTTATCGTGACGGCCGCAGAGGAGGGCGAATCGTCAGAGATTGTCTATGGCGCTCAAAAGACCTGGTCGGAGGGAGCTCACGACACGGAGATCCGGGGCGGCGGCGGTCTCATGCCCGCCTTTGATATGGATGAGCAGAACCGGGAGGACTACTACTTCGACATGAAGGGAACCCGCATCTTAAAGCTGTCGGCAAAGAAGCTGCCGGGCTTTGTGGAGCAGTGCATGGCAAAATCCGGGGTGACGAGGAAGGACATACAGCTCGTGATCCCCCACCAGGCCAGCCGTGCCCTGAGCCTCATCATGCCGAGGCTGGGATTTCCCAAAGAAAGCTATGCGGATTACGTCTCGGAATACGGCAATATGATCTCCGCCTCCGTTCCCTACACCCTGTGCCGGACCATCGAGGAGGGCAGGGTAAAGCGGGGAGATCTGGTGCTGCTCATCGGCACGGCGGCGGGACTGACGGCCAATTTCCTGCTTCTTAGACTTTAAGGCGTCTGTGCAGATGGCAGGAATGAATTTTCAAACACGCTCCCCACTGGCTTATGAAGTTTCTTTCTCAACCGGATACCTCAAAATCGTCTTTGCCTTCTCCGGCGGGGTGCGGTTGGCATTGGTGAGGTATATCTCACGGTGCCATCCGGTCCGCCTTTGAAGTCTGTGTTCGGCGGCAAAGCGGTCCAGCTTCCCGAAGGAGGCCGGTTCCTCATCGAAGGAGCCAGTATGGAGGATCTCCACGCAGAGTCCGTCCTCACATGTGTCAAAGACAATTTCACTGTACAGTGAATCAGGCTTCTTTACACAGACGGATTCAAAAGCGGAATCATACAAATCCTGCGTGATAAAATCCGGCTGCCGGATCATAATGGTGTATCGAAGGTTGTCCTTGTTGAGCGGGGCAGCCTTTTTCTGTATGGCTGGCTCGACAAAATCCCATATGCCCTCCAGTGGATATACGGTAAAATCGGTGATATCCTCCGGGGAGATCTGGTTTTTCTTCAGGGCCTTATACTGCATCTTTATCGCGTAGGCCAGCGAATACAGGGCCCCTACACGCAGGGAGAAATCCTCCCCGTTGGGATCGCCGTGTCCCTTTATCTTAATGAATTTCTGTTCTGGAACCGTGATCAGGGCCGGCGTGCCGGTTGGGTGGTACAGTTCTTTTTCCTGTTTGCGCCATTCGAGTTTCATATGGGACCTCCTGAGCTTTAGAATATCTATATTATACAGGAACAGGCGGACAACAGTATGTCATGTTTAAATATCGGTTTTATCAATTTGACATTTCCATGGACAGCCATTAGAATGGAGGCAGAACCAGTTGGTGTTTGCCCGCTCTGAGCGGAGACGGAGAGGAGGATTGCTCTATGGGAATTTGGATTACAGAATAACAGCAAGGCATGAGCTACTGTTATTCGGCCTTGCTAATCGGTGTCAATTCAGATTAGGAGGGAAAGAATATGTCATATTTTACATATGAAAACAAGAACATTTATTATAGTATAACAGGCGACGGAAAACCCGTCGTTCTACTTCACGGCGATACCGCTTCATCCAGGATGTTTGAGCCGCTGCTGCCCCTGTACGAGAATCATTTTACCGTGATATTGATTGATTTTCTGGGAAATGGGCAATCGGACCGCAGCGAAAGCCTTCCGGCGGATCTGTGGTATTCACAGGCCAGGCAGACCATCGCGCTTCTGGAGCATCTAAAGCTCGGCAAGGTGAGTCTGATTGGGACGAGCGGCGGCGCGTGGGTTGCGGTCAATGCCGCGCTGGAGCGTCCCGATCTAGCGGAAAAAGTCGTTGCGGACAGCTTCGACGGCAGGACTCTGGCGGAGAATTTTGCAGAAGATCTTCGCAAGGAACGGGCCGTTTCCAAACATGATCCTATGGCCAGACAATTCTATGAATGGTGTCAGGGGGGAGGACTGGGAAGCCATTGTGGATTTGAACACCCAGGCGCTGACCGCATGTGCCGACGCCGGACTTCCGCTGTTTCATAAGCCATTGGAAACACTGGAGGTGCCCATATTATTTTTGGGCAGCCGGGAGGACACCATGTGCCGGAAAGACCTTGAGGAGGAATACCGGCAGATGGAGAAGCTGGTGCCTGACGGCAGCGTGTATTTATTCAAAACCGGCGACCACCCAGCCATGGCGACCAATGCGGACATGGCCGCGAAGATGATCACTGATTTTATAGACAACTAGATTAACGGTCTATGCAGGAACGGTCAGGGCAAAACTGTACGCGGCTTTGCCCTGGCCGTCTGTTTTATGATACGCAAAGGCCGGAGAGGGGATGAACTATGAGCGAAATGCTGAAATTCTCCAGCAGCGGAGACTTTAGAAAATGGCTGCAAGATAATTGTATGTTGGAAGACGGCGTCTGGCTGCTGTTTGGCAAGGCGGGCGGACCCAAAACGGTAAAAGCAGGGGAAGCCCTTGAGGAGGCGCTCTGCTTTGGCTGGATTGACGGCCAGATGCAGAGTATTGACGATAAGACCTATAGAAAGTATTTTTCCCTGCGCAGAGAAAACAGCAAATGGTCGGAGAAAAACAAGGCATTGGTTGAAAAGCTGGAAAAGCAGGGGCGGATGACCGATTATGGCAGAAAAAAAGATCGAGGAAGCCAAGAAAAACGGTCAGTGGACGGCCCCAAAAGCCGCTCCCATTACAGAGGAACAGATTCTCAGCGTAACGGAGCTGCTGAAGGAATACGAGCCTGCATACACCAACTTTTTATCGATGTCCCCATCCGTCCAGAAAACCTATACCAGGGCCTATCTCGACGCGAAGACGGAGGCGGGACGTGAGAAGCGGTTATCATGGATGGTGGACCGGCTCAATAAAAATCTTAAGCCAATGTAGAGGCTTTGCCATTCTGATCAGACATGTGACATGGAGGTACAGAATATGAATGCTGCATATTCGAAACAGTATGAAAGCTGGAGACAGGAATGCGAGCGCGTGTTTTGCCCGGAATACCTGTGTCCCCATAGGGCAGGACAGGGCCGCAGAGAATTGGCCGGCGGCTTTGAGCTGAATATTGGTTTCCATGAGGGGGAGGTTTCCGGCCGCACGATATCCGGCAGCGAATGTGAGCTGTCTGATCCGGGTGGAAATATCTGTTGCCGCTGGAGAAATCTGGACAACTCCGGTGAATTTTTTACGGTGCTGCACCACTCCAATGGGCGGAGTTATCTTCTGTTCCGCCGTGATCTCTACGGGTACAGTGTTCTTGATCTGCAATCCATGGCGGAATTTCATTACATCCCGGACCGGGCGCTTCCGGAGGATGAGAAGGATTTTAAGGAGACGTTTATCTGGACGGACGCGGTCTACAATCCGCAGAATAACCTGATGGCGGTGTCCGGCTGTCTCTGGGCCTGTCCGTTTTCCGTTATAGTGCTGGACTTTTCCAGCCCGATGACCGAAAACGAAGTGTGGGCGGAGCTTCACGAGGCAATTGATGATGGGTATGACATCTATGATGATATTGAATTTGCCGGATGGGAGAGCGACGGATCGCTGACCGTGCGGGGGTATAACAACAATACATCGGAGACGGACACTCTTGTTTTTAAAGAAGACCGGCTCCGGGAAATGATAGGGAGGAAAAGATTATGATTTTATACAGGCCGGTGGGCGTCTCCTATCATCAGGAATTTGGATTCCAGCGGAATATCTGGAGGAGTTTAACCAGCATATTCTGGGGACCATCGAAGTGGTCAAAGAATATCAGGAAAGCTAAAGGAATCACATATCCGCTAAGGAGTCCAGGCAGACTTAAACTGCTGCGGCAGGGATGATATGGTCCTTTATCAGGGTCCACCGGTCCTTTGGATCAGCTGTAAACTCGGAGGCGATAGCCACGACAAGATCCTTGCCTGGAATACAGCAGATGATATTTCCACCGTCGCCCATGGCAGCAAATGCGGTGACACCCGGTTCCTCAAACAGCCACCACAGATATCCGTAATGATTGGCGTTGGGCTTTGTCGAGGCGGCTATCCAGCGCTCTGGAATAACCTGTTTTCCGTTCCATATGCCATGATTCAGATAAAGAAGTCCAAAGCGGGCCATGTCGCGGACCGTCAGCGTAAGTCCCCAGCCTCCGGTGGTAATGCCGTGAGGATCGTGCGCCCATCCGGTGACGCCTTTCCCAAACAAATCCTCATAGCCGTAGCCTGCCATGGGCACAGCAGGAATCTCCCTCATGCCTGTCCGGGAAAATAGAAATTCGTTTGCAAATTCTCTGGCATTTCTCCCGGTGGCCTCTGACAGGACGGCGGACAGCAGATGGGCGCCTGCCGTTGAATACTTGAATACCCCTGGTTCTCCCTGTTCCCCAAGCTGATCCAGGGCAAACGTCACCCAGTCCGGGGAAGTACACAACTGGTTTAAGGGCTCCTTCCAGTCCTCGAAGGCGTAGGGCGCGGTCATGGTGAGAAGGTGTTCCAGGGTTATGCTCTCCCGGATACGGTTGGGCCGGGAGGGGCGGTACTCCGGAAAAAAGTCCAGGACTCTCTGATGGACAGAGGTGAGGTATCCCTCTTCCAACGCAATGCCTATGAGGGCGGACAAGATACTTTTGGTCACGGAAGCCACATGGACCGGCTTTTGGGGACCGCCCCCGTGAAAGTATTCCTCACAGACGATATAACCGTTTCGTACAACCGCGATGCCGGTGATATTGCTGTACTCCGATGATATGACGGAGCGAAGCCTGGCGGGAAGCTCCTGATCCATCCCCTGTTTCTCCGGTTCCACTGTGATCCATGTTTCGGAAGGCTGATAACTGTTTTCCATATAAACTCCTTTTTCGGTCAGGACGTATACGGCAGGATCGTCTGCCGCGTCCACATATTTGGAGTCAAGCTCCATGGATCAACCTTAGCTTAATATAAAATCAATTTCAACAAAATTTTTTAAAATTAATATTCTCTAATAACTTCTCGAATTTTTTCTCGGACAGGATCTCGTTGGTCACATAGTCTCCATTGCAGAACAGGCCGTAGGTTGTAAATGCCATGGGCGCCCGTTTCGCATCCTCGGTTGTCTCTATGTGGATGGACCGAAAGGGGACGCCGCGGTTGCGGGCAGTCTGCTCGATAAGCGGCACGTATTTGGCGGTAAATGGGCACTGGTTTGTGTAGTACAAGACAATCCCCTTCTCCTCAATATGCGGCCTCTTAGCCGATTCCTTAAAACGTGGCGCTTCTGCGGAGCTGTCGAAAGGAAGATACATGAGCTCAAAGCAGGGCTCCGCCGAATCGGCAGGACAAAAGCCTTTATGGGTCAGGTATTTGGGATCTGCTAAAAAGGGCATCTTCTTCTTTGAGGACAGGATCACCAGTCCTTTTTTGCCTTTTTCCCGGCTGTCGCGGATACATTCTTCCAGCAGAAGATTGGAGTAGCCCTGGCCCTTGAACTGGCCGGATACCCACAGGCAGTCGATGTACATATATCCGTCGGCCTCGATGGGGGACCAGGCGTGTTCCGCTGGAAT
>Ga0192243_10229_pt1 | contig 22491 bp, 19 predicted proteins | sample Koala_Koa27_K3_FD_131233 | JGI IMG/M metagenome (GOLD analysis project Ga0192243, IMG submission 131233) | Enriched cells from koala feces incubated with labeled cellulose particles, San Francisco Zoo, California, United States - Koala_Koa2-7_K3 ... | reverse complement strand
CTCTCCGTAAGGCAGATTTCTCCATTGTGATACAAAAACGATCTGCCCGAATATCCCCGCTCGATGCTGCCGTCTATATTATCCCAGTGGTTGATCATGCGGATGGGATTCTCCGGTTTCTCCTCCATGTGGATTCCCTTTAACGTCTTTTCCGCAGCCGCCAGCAGCACCAGACGGAATGTGCCGTATAGCAGTCCCCTGGTATGACCTGCACGGATCGTCACATGGCCGTCCTTCTCCGTCAGCGAGTACCCTTCCGTCCCAAAATCCGGACCGGAACTCAGTTCCAAAACGATTCCCGCTCTGTCCCTCTCCATGGTTCTCTGTACGGAGACGGAAAACAGCTTTTCCGCAGCCATGCCGATCTCCTCCAGAGCCGCCTCCACGTGAGATCCCTGCTCTCTTGTGTATACATATTCAAAATAATGACGGTCGCCGTCATCTTTTAAAGGCTTGTACGACAGCCATGCCTGTTCCCAGCTTTCCATGAAGTCCTCCTGCAACATCATTTTATCCTTTCAAACCGGTAGACGCAATACCATCCACCAGGTATTTCTGCGAAAATATAAAGATCAGAACAATCGGTATGATCGACAGCGTCGCCATGGCGAACATGGCGCCGTAATCCGAGGATGAACCGGGATCACAGAACAGCTTTAACGCCAGGGAAACCGGATATTTGGCCGCGTCGCTCACATACAGCAGGGCGGACATAAAATCATCCCACCTCCACATGAAGGAGAAGATTCCTCCCGTGATCAGCGCCGGAGTCATCAGCGGAAGCATGATTCTGGCAAAGATTCCATAATAGGAGCAGCCGTCTATTTTGGCGGCTTCGTCCAACTCCCTAGGAATCCCCTCGATAAAATTCATCATCAGATAGACAAAGAAACCCTGGATCGCAAAAAAGTACGGTACAATCAGCGGTACAAAGCTGCCGACCCAGCCCAGCTTTCCGTACCAGAGATACTGAGGCACCATGAGAATCTGCCCCGGCAGCATCATGGATGCCAGCATGACGCCGAACAGGATCTTCTTTCCCCGAAACTGACATCTGGCAAAGCTGTATGCCACAAAGGCCGAGGAAATCAGCGTTCCTATGGTTCCCACAATGGCGATAAACAGGGAGTTCTTAAAGAAGGTGCCGAAACTCACTCCCGCAAATCCCTTCCAGCCATTTGCATAATTTTCTAATGTAAACTTCTCCGGAATCAGGGTCCCCGCCGTGGCAAAGATGGTGCCTGTCTCCTTCAGCGAGCTCATAAACATCCAGGCGAGCGGATAAAGCATCACCAGCCCGATCACACACACCAAAACATGGTAAACAATCCTCTTTATATTTTTTGATTTCACAATATCACTCCTGTTCATAGACCCAATATTTTTTAGTTTTAAAAAGTACCCATGCAATGAACGCAATCAGCGCCAGCATAACCCAGGCCATGGCAGAGGCATAACCGGCCTTGCTGAAGGAGAAGGACTGCTGATACATATACACGGCATAAAACAAGGTGGTATCCATGGGTTTCCCCTGCGTGATAATCAAGCTTTGGGTAAATGCCAGGAAGCCGTTGATCATCTGCATAACCAGATTAAAGAAAATCGTAGGGGTTAACAGAGGCAGCGTGATCTTGAAAAATTTTGTGATCTTATTGGCCCCGTCCACATCCGCGGCTTCGTACAGGGAAGCGGGAATCTGTTTGAGAGCCGACAAAAAGATCAGCATGGAGGAGCCAAACTGCCAGACCGCCAGCAGAATCAGCGTCCAGATCGCGGTTTTCGTATCACTGAGCCAGGCAAATGTGGTGTGAACTCCAATGATCCCCAGAATGCTGTTGACCACGCCGTCCGGCGCAAACATCCTTTTCCAGAGGATGGCCACCGCTACCGATCCGCCTATGATAGACGGAAGGTAGTAGGCCGCCCGGTAGAAGCCGGTAGCTTTGGTCTGTTTTACCAGAATCATGGCTACCAGCAGGGCGAAGATCAGGCGGAGCGGTACCGACACCAGTGCAAAATACATCGTTGCTTTTACGGATTTCCAAAACACCGCATCATTTGTAAACATATCGATATAATTTTTCAGTCCCACAAACTGAGGCGGCGATAATATGTCATAGCTGCATAAGGAATAATAAAACGAGAGCCCCATCGGTATAATCAAAAACATCAGAAAACCTATGATAAACGGCAGACAGAATACTACTCCCGCGGTACTTTCCTGATTGAGAAATCTGCGCAGGTCCTTTTTGGCTTTCATTTCTTTTATCTCCCTTCCATCACTGATGCTGCTTATAGATCTCGTTGGCTCCGGTGAAGTATTCCTCCGCTGCCTGTTCGGCAGTATATTCACCGTATTTTACCTTCTCCTCCAGCTTTCTTAAAAGATCCTGAGCCTCACTGTTGCCCTCAGCGGCCAGAGGCGGCAGCTCGCTGGAATTCGGAGTGACCACATCGATGATATAAGCTGCGTTCTCCTGCTCCCCCTGGCTTAACAGCGGCATGATTTCCTCTGAAATCACAGTGGATACCGGGATTCCTCTCTCCGCCAGCAGAATCTGATATGCCTCCGAGGAATTGATCAGGTAGTTGATCAGCTTAGCCGCTTCCTCAGGATTGCCGGTATCTGCGGTGACAGAGAAGTACATGCTGGGCTTTACATAGTTTGATTTCTTCGGATCGTCGGAAGGAATCGAGGTAATGGCGATATCCGTTCCCTCCGCAGCCGCCGACTGGTAAGCTGTAATCATGGCGGAACCGTTGATGGTGCACCAGGTCATATTGTCAGGGTTGGAACCGTATACCATGGGGTCCTCCTCCGCACTGGCCGTATCCGCCGCCTGGGTCGGGGAGATATGCCAGCCTTCCTTGACGCCGTCCTCTGAGATCTTAAAATAATCCACGTAATCCGCCGCGCTGGCTCCGCCCAGCTGATTGGTGGCCTGGACATCGCGGGCCCTCGTATAAATTTCCATATACAGTCCATAATGAATCAGGTTTGCCCGGTATCCGGTTTTTTCGTATACCTGCTTCGCCGTCTCAATAAACTCATCCAGCGTCATATTGTCTTTGATTGTAATTCCATTTTCATCCAACAGCGTTTTATTATAAAACATACAGGGAGAACTGGTTCCCGACGCGATGCCGTAGATTCCGTCCCCGACCTTTCCCATCTTGATGATGTCCTCCGTCAGGTTAGAGGTGTCGATGGTTCCGTTCTCTATGTACGACGTCAGATCCAGCAGCTGCCCTTTGTCCACATACTGCTGTAAGTAGGACATATCCATCTGAATAATGTCCGGCATCTTCTTGCCTGCCGCCGAGGTTGCCAGCTTGCTCCAGTAATCATCCCACTGGAAGAACTGTCCGCTCACAGCCACGCCTGAGGCTTCTTTATATTGATCCAGCACCTGCTGGGTGCGCTCATTTCTCACCTGATTGCCCCACCATGCCATAGTAAGACCTGCTGCCGATCCCGCTGCCGCCGTGCTGTCTCCTTTTGTTCCCGATGCGCAGCCTGCCAGAGATGAAACGGCGAGAGTGCCTGCCGCCGCAAGAGCCAATACCTTCTTCAAATAATTTCTTTTCATCATATCCCTCCATCATTTCTATTTGATTCGTTTTTCGTTAGATCCATTGTATATATAAATCTGCGGTATTTGAATTTATAAAACAGACTTTTCCAAATAAAAACCCTACCTGATCCTGCAAAAAATACATGTCCTGTAAAAAAAGCACTTTTCTCACTTTTTCGCCCAAATGGTTTGCACTTTCAATTTTATTTGATTATAATTTTTTTAGAGCACAGGAAAGGACCTCCATGACTATGAAAATCAATGACAGGCTACAGAAAATTTCCTTTAAATATAAGATATTAGCGGTCATGATGACGGGACTTGTCATCCTGTTTCTGGCAGGAATCGGCAGCCTGTTCCTCGTGTCCCGGTCCTATGAGCGCAAGCTCTACCGCTCCATCGCGGCCTCCCTCTCCTATTCTTCGTCCAAAATTTCCGAAAAACTGGAATACATCGATACCCTAGTAGACTCCCTGCTGACCAACGCCGCCATACAGAACAACTTATCCGCGGCTTTAAGCAGCACGCAGAAATCAGAAAGACAGCTGTGTCTCTCCAGGGTGTATACCGCCCTGTGCGATTCCTATTTTGTATTTAACAGTGATTCCATCTCCTGCCTGACCATCGTGCAGGATGACGATATTGTCAGCACCTCCAACAAGAAATTTCAGGAGCTTCCCCAGGATATCAAGACCGATCTGATCGAACGGGCCAGGATTGCCGATGGAAAAACCACCATTATCACCGATTACGGTCCTGACCACGGGCTGTTCATCGTAAAGGAGCTTAAAAAGATCGACAAGCTCAGTCTGGAGCCGCTGGGCACTCTCCTCGTCAATGTGGATATGAACCGTCTGATCACCGACGCCACGGCTCTCAGCGCCGAATATGAGGACACCTCCTACTTTCTCTTTAACAAGGACAGCCTTGTCTTTAACCACAGCGCGCCGTCCAACGACAATGCCCTCGCCATCTACCGGGACCTGGAACATAATTATGGGGTTATTACCTTAAAGGACAACAAACTGTTTGCAGTCAGCGGCGATATCCCCATCTACGGATGGACCTATATCTGTACCACCTCCTACAGTTCCATATATCAGGCCATCACGCTGTCCAGTCAATCCATTTTCCTCATCATGGTCCTGTTCATGATTCTGGTGTGCGTGTTTATACTCAAATCGGTACCGCCTCTTTTCGCCCACTTTGACCGGCTCATCGACAACATGAATCTGTTCGGGGAGGGCCGCTATGAGACTGCCGCCTCTGAGGAGGCTTACCCTCAGGATGAGATCGGGCTGCTCTACAAAAACTTTGATGCCATGGTGGAGAAGATCAACACTCTGATTAACGAGAATTATGTCAATGAACTATTAAAAAAAGAGGCGCAGATCAAGGCCATGGAAAGTCAGATGGACCCCCATTTTTTATACAACACCTTAGACTCCATCAACTGGCGGGCGCGGATGATTAAATCAGAAGAGATCTCCCAGATCACAACCTCCCTGGGAAACTTACTCCGCCTGTCCTTAGAGAAGAATTCAAAGGATTTTACCTTGCAGCAGGAATTGACCCTGGTGGAAAACTATATCACGATCCAGAAAATCCGCTATCAGAAACGCCTGGATTTTGCAGTCCACATTCCCGAATACTTCTGGCCCGTGCCCATACCCAAGTTCACGCTGCAGCCTCTGCTGGAAAATGCAATCCGCTACGGCCTGGAGGAATCCTCGGATACCTGCCATATCTCCATTCTGGGAGAGCTGGCGGACGATACCCTGGTATTAAAGGTCACCAACACCGGCTCCTCTTTCGAGGACGGCCTGCTGGAAAAGCTGGAACAGGGCGAGATTCAGCCCCATGGTTTCGGAATCGGCGTTCTGAATATCCACAAACGCCTCCAGATGACTTACGGAAGCCGGTACGGGCTGCATTTATATACCCTTGAAGACGAAGAAACCTACGAAGAATATGCGGTCGCTGAGGTCCGCATCCCATATTTTACGGAAGAGAGGAATTGACGATGCTTAAACTCTTAATCATCGATGACGAAGAAACCATCTGCCAGGCCATTGCCAACATCATCGACTGGAAAGCCTATGATATCCAGCTGGTGGGAACCTGTACCGACGGCGTGGAGGCTTATCATATGATTCTGGACGAATGTCCCGATATAGTCATTACCGATATCCGGATGCCCGGTATCTCCGGCCTGGAGCTGATCGAACGCATCAACAGGACCGATCTGCGCACCCAGTTTGTGATCCTCTCCGGATATGGGGAATTTGAATATGCCAAGAGGGCGATGAAATGCGGAGTGCAGCATTATCTGCTAAAGCCCTGCACGGAGGACCAGATTATCAGCTGTATCAAAGAGGTGACGAAGGACTTGCGCCAGACTCAAAAAAACCGGATTCCTCCCATCTGCAAAATACGCTGATTCGGAATATCATCAGGGAGGGCCTCGCCTCTCCCCAGATATCCGATACGTTTTTTGAATTGTACGAGCACTATATCGATATGACCACGGTGCCCTACCACCTGTGCCATATCTATTATCTGGAAAAGGAGAATCTGCCCTCATGCCTGGATCAGTTCACCCGCTGCTGCAGGCAGAATCTGCCGGACACCGAGGTGCACACCATCTACATCCACAATATCCTTCTGGTGTTTTTTCCAAGCTACGGGACCTCTTATACACAGCTGGACAGCTTTTTTGAGCATCTGGACTTCCCCAGGCAGACGGTCTCCATCGAGTACGAACGCAGCCAGTATCCCGATTTAAAGACTCTGCTGACCTCGCTGATTCAGCGGCTGAAGCGGTATGATATCCTCTATTTTATAGACGGTACCGTATCGATCCCCAACTTCAACTACAAAAGCATCGTAGACCGGGTCAATGAGCTGATCCCCGCCCTGGCCGGTGAGGATGGCGAAAAGCGGAGCGAGGCGGCGGACCAGCTGGAAAAGCTGCTGCCCACCGTATCCAACAGGGATTTTCTTCTTCAGCTTTCCGACAACATTATCATCTCCTTAGAAACCCAGCTTTCCTCCTATACCCTGCCCGAAATCACCGACATCCTGTATCAGCTCCACAAGGAGGAGACCAACGACGGCATCTCCCGGTCCGTCTTAGAATACGTCCACAAGCTCTCCGACTTACGGGACCAAAGCGCCAAGCAGTACAGCCCCTTCATCACCCAGCTCATCGACTACATCCACGAACACTACACCAATCCCGACCTGACCCTGAAGTGGATCTCCGAAAATTATCTGTATATGAACGTCAACTACGTGGGCCGCTGCTTCACCAAAGAAACCGGCGAAAAGTTTTCCAGCTTCCTCATGAAGCTCCGCGTCCAAAAAGCCAAGGAGATTCTCTCCATACAGGGCAACGAACAGATCCAAAACGTAGTCGAACTGGTAGGCTGCGGCAACACCCCTATTATTTCAGCAAGATATTCAAGAAATGCACGGGGCTCACGCCTTCGGCTTATGTGAAGAAAATCAGTAACTAACAAATCGACCTGCAAGATTTTTCTTGCAGGTCACATTCATCCGGGCACCATTACGATAAATTCAAAACATGTACTGCCACATCACACCTTTTCTTATCATGTGCCAGGCCAACACAAAGCACTTCCCCAGTCAACCCGGTATAATACTTATTATCCAGAATCTGCTCCAGCGCTTCTTCCTTCAACCGCCCGATATCTTCCCCCTGCTTAAACTCCACAATCACGCTGGGATTCTTCGGCGACAATGCGGACAGCGTGATATCGCTGCGGCCGTAACCTGCTTCGATATTACTGGTTACCTTATAGTCTCCCTGCAGTGTCATGCACATGCCAAGAAAAAGCATGTGGTAAGCGTTTTCTTTCGCATCCATATAACTTGTGCACTCCAGCACTGCCTGCTGATAGAGAGCTATAAAACGATCTATATTCTTGTTTAACAGACAGAAAAACATCTCCTGCAGACCCTGACCTTCAATCCCTGCGATCTCTGTCACCAGCATTTGAAATTCCGACCTGACTTCCCCGTTAGGAATCCTCACAATTGCGGAGGTCGCGTCGATCCGTTTTATCACCGTAATATATCCGGCGTTTACCAGGAGGCCCCACAGGCTGTAGTTGCTTTCCCTCTCCACATAGGCGGTATCCAGCGTAAGCCAAACGGTTGTCTCTTCCCCTTGGGCCAGCTTATCAAATTCATCCCAAAACCGCCGGTTTGCCTTTTTCAGCGCCTTTCGAATCAGCAGATTCGAGGACGTATTTACCCAATAATTATCTAAAAAATTGTTATCCGCATAATTTAAAATCGACCATGGATTATACATCTCAACACCACCAAAATGATAACCATCGTACATACGTTTTACTTCATCATTTAATTCCAGCCCGTAATCCTTTAATAGGCAGTCGGTCTCCTCTGTGGTAAGACCAAAATAATCCGCATACTGTTTATGCAGCACTGTATAAACCTTAGGATTATTTAACTGTGAGAAAATACTCTCCTTGGCTACTCTCTGGATTCCAGTCAATAACGCCTGCCCCAGGGATGGATTATCTTTTAAAGCTGAGCCATAAAAACTCGAAAAAAACGCTCCCATTTCACTATGATAATTATATTCGTAACTGCTCATGATTGGCTGGTCATATTCATCAATCAACAAAATCGGAGCCATCTGATAATAGTTCATAACAATATCTGTTAAATTGCGAATCGCAGAAACGATATGAATATACGTTGACTGCCGATCCCTTAATGTTTCAATCATATTATAAAAATCTTTTACCTCATAGGAAGTCCTGTCCCATTTTTCTCTCAATAGCTTTTCATAACGCAGGTATTCTATATATAATTCCTGCTTCAGAAGCACGCACAATGCTCCAGGCTCAGCGCCTTTACAGTCCTTAAATGTAAAATAAATAACAGGTCGGGAGTTGATCTGATCCGCATATTCCGTGTCCATAATGGCAAGTCCCCGAAACAGCTCCCTGCTGTCAACCGTTATATCAAAAAACTCCCGGACCATAGTCATATTCAGCGTTTTTCCGAATCTCCTGGGCCGGGCAATCAGCGCCACCTTATCTTTCATCTCTAAGAAATCTTTTATCATCAAGGTTTTATCTACATAGTAAAAATCATGTTCTCTTACATCCCTAAAATCAGAATTTCCGATTGGCAATGCTCTCTTCATAACATGTCCTCCTCACATAAAGCTTTTCCGAGTCTGTCTCTTCCTAAATCTTATCATAAATATGTTCGTCGTCATAGACCTAATTCCGACAATCCCTTTAAAATCAAGGATTTATACCGAAAAAAAGACCTGCAAGATCACTCTTGCAGGTCTCATTCACCTGGGCTAGAAGGATTCGAACCTTCACAATGACGGAGTCAGAGTCCGTTGCCTTACCATTTGGCGATAGCCCATCGACACAACGATCATATTATACAACAGGCTTTCCATTTGGTCAAGCAGTTTTTCTAATTTTTTTAATTTTTTTAACTACTCTGACTTCCGTCCCCTTCTCCCGATATTCCGGAGGTTTCCTCTGGCAGTGTCTCCTCGGCGGAGGAGGGAGGAACGGATTCCTCGGTCTCCTCTGGTTTGGTTGGTCTCACCTGGGTTTCCTCCTCCTCGTCATCGTCTTCCTCTTCGGTCTGTTCCTCCGTCGATTCCTGTGTCGCACTCACAGATACGATGGGGGTCTCAAAGGTTCCGCTTACAGTGGTTCCTTTGGAACTGCCGGACTGGAATACGCCGCCTAGGACGAACGTATACGTCATGCCCTCCTCCAGGCTGTCCACCTGGATCTGGCAGGAGTCTGAACTGGTATCCTCCACAAGCGCCGAGTAGGCGTTGCCGGATTCATCCGTCACAGACACCGTTGGATTCTTCCATTTAACCTTCTTCTTGAAATGCACAATCAGTCTGCCGCCGTCATAGTCCGCATAATCGATGCTGACCCTGCCCTCCGTCACCACGGCCTGAGTTGTCGGCTCCGGTGCGGTGGTCTCCGGCGCAGTGGGTGTGGCCGCCTCGGACCCTTTTACCGGGCTGCCGTCACTGTTCGTTCCGCTCTCCGATTCTGGTACCGTCTCCGCCTCCGAAGGTGTGGAAGGAACCACCGGCTTTGTCTCCAGCACAACAGGGGGGAGCTTTCTCCTCCTCCTCATCCGCCTGCCCGATCTCCTTCGCAATCTCCTCCATCGTCATCGTAGACAGCCTGCCCATGTCACCCATGGTCAGCTCCGGGCTCTGATTGATCAGCTCCTCCAGAAAATATGCTTTTCCGTAAGAGATCTCGTACTGCTGCGCCAGCGTCTTCACCTCGTCGGTCTCCACCGCCTGCTGGTCATACACCACGGCCTCCACCTGGTTCTCCTTTAAGGAGTCCTGGATATCCTCCACAACGGTGGTTCTCAAATCCCTGGCTTTGCTGACACTGTCATTGTTGACCGTGACCAGAATCGCATTATCCAAATCCTGTAAGTATCCGTGTTTCACCATGGAACCGATGATCGCATTGACCGCGATATCCAGATCTACGCCCTTCAAATCCATCCCGTCTATGATTTCCACCGCATCCGTATTCAGCGCCTGAGCCGAAAGAATCTTATCCTTCCGGTTCACCGACAGCTCGATACTGGGATTGACATCGATGCCAATCACTGATTCCACCTGTTTGTTCTGATGAGCGTACACACCACTGGTTATCAGAACCGCACAGAAACAGGCCGCTGCCGCAGTGCCGATCATATGCATCCGTCTCTTCAGACGCCAATAGCCGGATAGCGGGACTACCACATCCTGAGGTGCAGATAAGTCGATCCGTCCCAGAATATCAGGAGTAAGAGTATCCATCGCCGATTTCAGATGGTACTCGATTTCTTCTCTGTTCAGTTGAAGTTCCCTGTGATCATCCATCAACGTTCTCACTCCTTTCTTCCTTTTTTCATCTTTCATCTCAGATAATTCTCTAACTTTTTCATGGCCCGGTTGTACTTGGACAACACCGTGGCCAGAGGCATCTGCAAGTTGGCCGCTATCTCCCTGTGCTTCATACCAGCCGAAGCGTGGAGCAGGACAATCTCACGTTCTTCCTCCTTCAATATAGAAAGTGCCGCCTCCAGAACAAGCTTATCCGCCAGATTCTCCAACTGAGGACAGACCGCACCTGTCTCGTCCCCATTCAGGTCGTCAAGACCCAGCTCAGACTGATGTTTTTGATCACGAAATTTCATATAGCACAGATTGCGTGCTATGGTAAACATCCATGCCAAAGGCTTGCCCTGGGATTTGTAGCCGGCTGCCGAAGTCCAGATCTTCAAATAGGTCTCCTGCATCACCTCTTCCGCATCCTGAGGGTTCTTTATAATGGACAATATGAAACTATAGATTGTCTTATCTGTATTCTGATATAACTGTCTGAATGCTTGTTCATCGCCCTTGCCGACACGTTTCATGAGCTGTTCATCGCTCATCTTCCCGTAATCGGTAAGTCCGTCATCAAGGCTCGCCATCATACCCATAAATAACATGGAGTCGATTTCCTTTCTATTAAGTTAATGCAGGAACGGGGAAACTTATTGCATGGAATTGGAATTTTTTGAAAGCTCCCTCAGTCCTCCGCCTTAAAACTTCTCTCTACAGTTACCACGCAGCAGCAGCGCGGATCACGCTTTGCAATCTCATCACAGATCCTTGTCTTTAACTTCTCCTGAACCTGGCCCTGGTATTCCCGCGGGGAGACCACGTCAAAAATCAGGTTGATTCTTTCCTGCCCCTCCACGACTCTGAAATCGTGAAACGTCAGTCTGGAATCCACCTCCCGCAGAACCTCCTCCACCATAATTCTCAGGGAAGCCACCTTCTCGTCGTGAGTCTCTATGGGGTCCATATGAATCACGAGAAAGACTCCCAGGCAGCGCATGGCTTCCCGCTCGATCTTGTCTATAATCTCATGGGAAACCTGTACATCCACATCATTAGGCACCTCCGCATGGATCGAAGCCATACTTCTGGAGGGGCCGTAATTATGTACGATCAGATCATGGGTTCCCATAATTCCGTCAAAGCTGGAGACAAAGTTGCTGATCTGCTCGTATATTTTTGAGTCTACCGGTTCACCAATCAGCGGCGCCAGCGTGTCCTTGGCGATGCCGACACCTGCCAGCATGGCAAAGACCGAGACCACGATGCCCGCAATCCCGTCTATGTTCACCTTCCAGACCGCATACACCACGATGGCCAGGATAGCCGCCGATGTAGCCGCCACATCCCCCAGCGAATCCGCAGCCGTCGCCATCATCACCGACGAATTGATCCTGCGTCCCAGCTTCCGGTTAAACATGCCCATCCACAGCTTGACGCCCACGGGCAGCAGCAAAATCACCAGAGATATCGCCTGAAAATGAATATCCTCCGGATTCCTAATCTTTCCAACCGATGTCTTAAACAGGGAAAATCCCACCTGTATCACGATAAATGCCACGATAAACGCGGCGATATATTCGATTCTTCCATGTCCAAACGGATGATCCTTGTCCGCAGGCTTCTCCGCCATCTTCACGCCGATCAGGCTGATAATGGACGAGGCGGCGTCCGATAAATTGTTGAACGCATCCGCCATAACGGAGATGCTGTGGAGCAGAATACCGGTAAAAAGCTTGGCTCCGAACAGGACTATATTGCAGCAGATTCCCACGATCCCCGCCATGGTTCCATAGGCGGTACGCACCTTAGTATCTCCCGTATTTTCATAATCCTTCACAAATGTTTTTACCAGCAATTCCGTCATGTGATCATCTCCAGTATATCAATATTCTACGTTTTTTAAAAATAATCCTTCCGCAGGCGCAGTATACCCCGACGCCTGGCGGTCCTTAGCGCCGAGAAGCTCCTCCACGCTCTCCGGGCTTCTCTCCGAAAGCCCCACTTCAATCAGGGTTCCCGTCATGATTCTGACCATATGGTGCAGGAATCCATTGCCCGTAAACAGCAGATACACCCTGCTGCCCTCCCTGGTAATCTCAATGCTGTCCAGACGTCTCACCGTGGACTTCTTCATCCTTTTATTGGCACAGAAGCTTTTAAAATCGTGCTCCCCCACCAGGTACTTAGCAGCCTGCCTCATCTTCCCCAAGTCCATCTCCCGGCCCAGGCCATAGATGTATTTTTGCTCAAACACCATCTTTTTATCCCCGGTTTCAATCCTGTATAAATAGGTTTTCGAAACCGCGTTGAGACGGCTGTGAAACCGCTCCGGCACTGTCTTTGCCTCCGTCACGGCGATATCCTCCGGCAGATACCGGTTCAGATAATCCATCACCTCTTTTGCCGTCCGGCCGTCCTCCAGATGAAAATTAGCCGCCTGTCCCAGCGCGTGAACGCCCGCGTCCGTTCTCCCGGACCCGTGGACCTCCACCGGCTGTCCCGCCAGCTTTTCCAGAATACTCTCCAGCTTCCCCTGTATGGTGTTGTCCGTATTCCCCTGTTTCTGCCAGCCGTCGTATCTGCTGCCGTCGTACTGCAATATCACTTTATAATTTGTCACGATGTTTTTCCCTTCTTTTTCTCCGCCCGTCTGCGGAGCAGACAGCTTAACGCCGCGCCAAGCAGCACTCCCGCACACACACCGGACATATCCAGCCACACGTCACTGATCTGGCCCGATCTGCCCTCTGTAAAAAGCTGTATCGTCTCATCCACAAAGGGGATAAAAAACCCGGCCGTCACCAGGGCAAGCCTTTTGACAGGCGTCTCCCAGGACAGAAGCCTTGCATTTTTTTAGAAGCAGCATCCCAGAACCGTATATTCCGCAGCATGTGCCGTCTTCCGAATCAGATGCTCCGTTATCCATCCCGCGTTTATTCCGCTTTTGTAAAACAGCAGCTGTAAAAACTGCAGAACTCCTCCGCTCTCCAGCGACGAAACCGCTGCTGGCTTCATGGAATTCGAATAGATGAACAGCACATATAAAATCAAAATCAGCTGCCACCAGCGCCGCCTTCTCATGACTCAAAGATCCCACTCCGGGCTATGGCCTCCGCCGCCCTGTGAAGGGCTTCGTCGTCCTGCACCAGAGCCAGCCTCACATAACCCTCGCCCGACGGTCCGAACGCGCTTCCCGGCGTCACCAAAACCCCCGCCTTCTCCACCAGATCCATCACAAATGCTTCCGATGACTCATAGTGGTCCGGGATTGCCGCCCACACAAACATGGTCGCCTCGGGCTTTTCGATCCTCCAGCCCACGGCATTCAGCTCCCCGCACAGCACATCCCTGCGGTGCTCATAGGCCGCCTTAGTCTCCCCCACACAGGTCTGATCTCCCGTAATCGCCGCGATAGCCGCCGCCTGAATGGGTAGAAACATGCCGTAGTCCATGTTGGATTTTAATGTCTTTAGATTGCTCACCACTTCCCGGTTGCCGACGCAGAATCCGATCCGCGCTCCCGCCAGGCCATAGGTCTTGGACAGGGAATTAAACTCCACTCCCACCTCCCTGGCCCCCGGGTACTGCAGAAAGCTGCCGCAGGTCTTGCCGTCGAAAACCAGCTCGCTGTAAGCATTGTCGTGCAGAACTATGATGTCGTACTTTTTGGCAAATGATACCAGCTCCTCATAAAAGCTGTCGGGAGCCATCACCGTGGTCGGGTTGTTGGGGTAGGACACCACCATAAATTTAGCTCTGCGGGCCACATCCCCGGGGATATCAGACAGCTTGATCACATATCCGTTTTCTTTCTTCTGAGGCATATAATAAAGCTCAGCTCCGGCCAGCAGGGGGCCGTCCGCAAAGACCGGATAACAGGGGTCCGGCACCAGAACCAGATCCCCCTCATCCACGACAGAGAGGGCAATGTGGGCAAGGCCCTCCTGGGAACCCAGAAGAGAACAGATCTCCGTCTTCGGGTCCAGAGTCACGCCGTAACGCCGTTCATACCAGGCTGCCACCGACTCCAAAAGCGCCGTCTGATCGCTGATCGCATAGACATACTGGCTGGGATCAGCCGCCGCAGTGCACAGCGCGTCCAGGATGTGGCGGCAGGGCGGGATATTGGGGGCGCCGATGCTTAAATCGATCACCTCTTCCCCTTTCTCCTGTTTTTGACGTTTGATATCTGCCAGCTTCGAAAAGATTCCGTCTCCGAACCTGTCCATTCTCTTTGCAAACTGCATGTTCATTCCTCCGATTATCTATCCTTTTTCATTGGCACAGATAAGATTTGGCGATTCCTCTCGCTTCCTCCTCATGTGTGCAAAACCATTCCCCAAAGCTCTGCCCCGACTTCTCCACCGTCTTTCCCAGGGTTATGATGAAGTCCGGGATGTCCTTCTCCAAAATCATTCCGAGAGGCTCCCCAAACCTGGCCCTTCCCATCTGCTGCTCTCCGCCGAAATGAAGGGTAAATGCAGGCTCCGCCTTCTTGTCTATCATTCGGACGCCGCCGTGGAAACCGATGGTTCCGATCTGGTGGGTTCCACAGGAGGACGGACAGCCCGATATATGAATCAGCGGCAGCGCATCGTCGCTCAAGCCCTCCGCCCTGGTCCGCTCCACCAGTGTCCGCAGAAGCTTCTGGGAATCCCGCACGCCGATCTGACAGACCGACGCCCCGATGCAGGCCACCGACGATTCCCATGTATTCCGGGCACCATCGTCCGTAACCTCCAGAACCCGCTTCGCCTCCTCACCGGTACAGTTGATCACATAGACGCCCTCATCCGGCGTCAGTCTCAGCTCCACCGCCTCCATACCGCGGATCACCTCGTAAATCCGCCTCATCTTATCCGATGCCGGAACGCCTCCCAGCGGATGATAGAACACCGCGTACAGGCCCTCCTGCTTCTGAGGGATGGCCCTGGGATCGGACACCGCTGTCCCGTCGCCAGTTTTTCCAGACGTTTCCTCATGAAACCGGATTTTTAAATCCTCCCCCGACCGCAGCGCCTCCTCAAGGGCCTGCCGGTAAGCCTCCCGGTATCCCTTCTCACCCAGCGTATACTGCATATATCTGGTTCTGGCCTTGGCCCGGTTCTCATAGTTGCCATGGGCCACAAACGTGTCAACCATGGCCTTTATATAATACAGCACCATATCCGGCTGCACATCCTCCGCCACCAAAAGCCCCATCTTAGGGTTCTTCCCCAGTCCTCCGGCGCTGTACACATCAAAGGTCCCCTGTTCCGTGGCGGCAAATCCCAGATCCCGGAACGTCACATGGGTTAAGTCCGCCGCCGTGTTGGAAAATCCCACCTTCAGCTTTCTGGGCAGCTTCACCTTCCCGATCAGCTTCAAAAGATAATCCGACGCGGCCATCGCGCAGGGCATCACATCAAAAAGCTCCCCCTGTTCCACACCGGAAAGCGGAGAAGCTATCACATTGCGTGGATAGTCGCCCCCTCCGCCCCAGGTATAAATCCCATGCTCCACAGCCCGTTCCATGATTCCACAGACAGCCTCCGCCTTCAGATTGTGCAGCTGAATCGTCTGGCATGTCGTAAAATGCAGCATGATAATCCGGTACTGTTCGATCATATCGACGATAAACTTTAACTTGTCCTGATCGATCCGTCCGCCTCTCAGCCTGAGACGCAGCATGTTGTGTTCTCCGTCCCTCTGGGCGTAACTGCCATATTTACCGGAGAATCCCTTATATTCCTTTCTGGTAATCTCCTGGCTGTAAAACTTCTCCGTCATCTCCTTAAACACAGGCAAAGCCTGCTTAAATTCTTCCAGCGTGCGCTCCATAACCACATCTCCTGTCGTGTCTCAGTTTATGTTTCGCATCTAGTATTCCCACACGTCACATAAATATCTGAACAAATACAGGTAAAAACATGGCCGGAAGCATATTTCCAACTTTGATCCGTTTGCCGAAAACCAGGTTGATTCCGATTGCAAAGATCAGTATCGAACCGATCATGGATATCTGGCTCACCAATGTGTCATTGAGATACGGTTTGATAAAACCGGACAGGATTGTGATTGCTCCCTGATAGACCGCTACCGGGAGCGCCGACAGATAAACTCCGAAGCCCAGAGACGCCGTAAAAATAATAGCCAGCGTTCCATCCATAACCGCCTTCGCAAACAATATGCTGTAATTATGGTTGAGTCCGTCCTCCATCGCCCCCACGATCGCCATGGCTCCGACGCAGAACAGCAGAGAACTGCTGACAAAAGCCTCCACAAATGTACTGTTTTTCTGATTTTGATTGGGAATTCTGGTCCTGCACCAGATTCCCAGCTGCTCCATCCGCAGCTCGATATCGATCCATTCCCCCAAGAGGGAACCGACGATCAGACAGCCCACCATCAGCATGATATCGCGGCTGACAAGCACGCCGTCCACCACCGTCAAAAGTCCTGGCAGCGTTCCCGACATCCCCACAAACATCACCGACAGTCCCACAGCCTTGGTGACCGTGTCCTGAAACCGTTCCGACAGGCCCCCTTTAATCAGAAGCCCCACCGTCGCCCCAATGATGATCGCCGCCACATTCACGGCTGTTCCCAAACCAGTCATCCTCCGTCTCCTCCCCTCATAATCTAACCTATTATAGTACAACAGGCCCTATATTACAAGGAAAACGGCGGAAATCGAATTGGGGACAGAGTCCCGGAAAAGCTCTTTGGCCTCCCCGCCTCCATCCCCGCATCTGTCATTCTATTCCCATCAGGGACCGACCGTCACCGGCACTCCCAGCACACAGTATTGCCAGAGGATATCCATCACCTCATCATCAACCGCGATACAGCCGGCTGTTCCGCCGCCCTCATACCGGTTGCCATGAATCTCGATGGCTCCGCCCAGCGCCGTATCCCACGGCGGCTTCTCCTTTTTGTTGATGGCATCCGCTATGGCGTCGTGCTCCTCCTGGGTGATGATCCCATCCTTTAGCCCCCGGTCCGCATCCGCTATATCCGGATAGGAAAGGCCAAGAGCCAGATGGTAGGCGCTCTGGTCATTGAGGGTGCATACATAAAAATTGCCGCTCGGTGTTCTGCGGTCTCCCTGGGCTTCCTTGTCTCCCGACCTGGAATTCGATCCCAAAGACGCCGGATACACGCCGATCTCCCTGCCGTACTGCTTCAGCGTCACCGTGTTCTGCATCTTGCTCACATAGATCGTCACCCCGTTCGTCAACGGCTTCGCCGTGGCCCCCACATCCGTCACCATGGGAACTTCATTCTTTGAGATAGAAGCCGTCTTAACCGCCGCGTCCGTCTCCGGCGCATGCACCGCAAGCGCCGCCAAAAGAAGAACCGCCGCCCCGGCAGGAACCAGTCCTTTTCCAAATCTCATCAAACTTTCCCTCCTTCGCGTTCATTCAAAATTTATCAGTGCTCATATTATACCATAATTTTTTTGCCTCTATGACTTACAAATTTCTTAATATAGACAAAAAATGGGACAAAAAGCGGCCCGAGCCGGCAGTATCAAAACCGCCGGCAACAGGCCGCCTTCTCAATCCTTTTTATTTACGAATAAATCTTCCGATAAACCCTCTTAAACTCCGCCCTCTTCTCCTCATAGAAAGCCGCCTTCTCCCCCACAGGCTCTGCCTTCCCGATCTCCTGGCCTTCTCTGGCGGCCTTGAAGGCAGCCTGATAGCTGTCGTAGATTCCCAGCGTCACCGCTGCGGACATCCAGGCGCCGATGGCGGTGGCCTCGTTGTCGGAGTAGGTGCAGACCTGGTTTTGGCAGCTGGAGGCCAGAACCGTCTTGAATACCGGGCTGTTTACCATGCCGCCGCAGGCGTAGATCTTTTCGATTCCGCCGATATAGCTGCGGATGATATCTACATTGTTGGCGATCTCAAAGCTGAGGCTCTCCAGCATGGAAAGTCCCAGCGTGCCGCGGTCCGTTCCCAGCGTCAGATTATGGATACTGCCTCTGGCTCCGCTGTTCCAGTCCGGCGTCCCCCGTCCCTGGAAGAACGGCAGGATGAACTCCGGCGAATCCTTCTCCATGGCCTCGGCCATCTCCCGGTTCACCGCGTCATACACCTCCTTGTGGTTGCCGTCGTGAAGTCCGTAGCACAGTCTCAAAAACCAGTTAAACGCCGACGCGCAGGATACGATACTGGATTCCAGGATATACTTGCCCGGAATCGCCGAGGTGTTGCAGATGATATCATCCTTTAAGCTGTCCGGCACCTGGTTGGCCGCCGCTATGATATAAGCCCCGGTTCCCGCGGAAATCTCGATGGTTCCCTGGTCGATGATCCCCATCCCCAGAGCCGCGCACTGCTGGTCGCCTCCGGCGCTGATCACAGGAATCCCCGCAGGAAGTCCGGTCTTTTCGGCACGGCCCTCGCTGACCCTGCCTGCCATGCTGCCCGCCTCGGCGATATCGCACAGCTTCTCCCTCTCCACCTGGAAGATGTCCAGCATCTCATCGTCCCACTGTTTCTCTCTCAGATTCATCAGCAGGGAGCGGCTTCCATAGGTGGTATCCGTCACCCAGCTGCCCGTCATCTCATGGACGATAAAATCAGGAATCACCACCAGACGCTCCGTCTCCTTGTAAAGCTCCGGCAGATTCCTCCGAATCCACATCATCTTGGAACCGGAGAACACCGGGTTGATCCTGCTGCCCGTCACCTCAAAAATCCGGTCATTGTGGGGCGCCAGCTCGCCTATCGGCCCCAGAACCCGCTTGTCCTGCCACATCACCGCATTCCCCAGCGGATTCCCGTCTTTCCCTATCGGAATCACCGACGAGCGCTGAGACGTCACGGAGACTGCCTGCAAATCGCAGCCGTGCTCCGCGGCATACTTCGAGCAGGCTTTCATGATCTGCTCCATGGCGTTTCTCCAGTCGTCCGGGTTCTGCTCCACCCAGTCGTGCTCCATGTAAACCGGTGAGTAGCTCACCTGCTCCGTGAACAACTTCTCTCCGGTATCCTTATAAATAATCCCCCGCATACTGGAGGTCCCTATATCAAGTACGATCATTTCCATAAATCTATCCCCTTTCTGTGTCCGGTCCGTCTCCATGCCGGTTCCGCATATGCATGTCCAGAGTCGCCATATCCACCAGGGAAGGGATCACACCCTCTCTGGTAACCGACAGCGACGCCGCACAGTTGGCATACTGCACCGCTTCCTCCAGCCCATGCTTCCTGGCCAGGAACACCGCCAGAGCCGATATAAACGCATCCGCCGCCCCCGTGGTATCCACGGCGATCACTTCCTCCGCGGCAAAATATCTGGAAATCTCCCTGTTTTTCAAGTAGCATCCCTTCTGCCCCAGCGTGACGATCACATTCCCCACGCCCTTTTCGAGGAAATATTCCGCCTGTTCCTCTAAGTCTGACCGGTCAGGGCAGAGTATGTTGCATTCCTTCCTGTTCGGTATAAAATAATCGATCTGAGCCAGCAGCCGGTCCTCCACAGTCTCCATGGCCGACGGCTTTAAGATCACCTTGGCGCCGTACTTCCTGGCCGTCTCCAGCGCCCGGTAGACCGTGGGCAGCGGAAGCTCCGTCTGCACCAGGCAGAACTTTGTATTCTCAAAATAATGCCTGCTGCGGTCAATATCCGCCGGCCCCAGCTGATCGTTGGCTCCGGGATAGATCGCGATACTGCTCTCCCCGTCGGGTCTTACATGAATGTAAGCCTTTCCGGTCTCACAGTGATTCTCAAGAATGACAGAACTGATATCAACCTGGTTCACGCTGAGATTGTTGAGAATCGCGCTCCCCTCGTAGTCCCTGCCCACCTTGCCGATCAGAGACACATCCGAGCCCAGTCTCGCCACGCCCACCGCCTGATTGGCGCCCTTTCCGCCCGGCAGCGACGTGCACTTCTTTGCCTTCACAGTCTTTCCAAGCAGGGGCAGCTCCTCCACGTTGACGATGATGTCCATGTTCACATTGCCCACCACCAGAATCCGGTTGTCCTTGAGAATCCGTGGCATGTCGATGCTCACCGGCGAGATCAGCCCGATATCCGGCTGAAAACCGTCTTCACAGACCTCACGCTTCTCCGCCATATCGATCACCCGCCCGCAGACGTACCGGCCGAACTCCCCGTAAGGAACCCGGACCCTGGAAAGAATCCGGTCCATGTCCGGCGAATCCAGTCCATCCGAGACCGTCACCACAGAGAAATCCTCCGGTATAGATACCTTCCGGCTCTTGGCGTAAGCGTAGATCTCCATGGCGCTGGCCTGATCCGAACACACGATGCCGCTGGCCCCGCACTGGTAAAGAATCCGGTCCATATCCACCGGCTGCTCAAAATAGAGCTGTTCCGAAAACCCGATTCCCCCATCAAAGAGCGCCTGCTTATACCCTTCCAGAAATGCTCCCGCATATGCCGCGTCCTTATTCACCACACAGGCCACAGCGGTATGCTTCATCCCGATCAGCTCGCTCGCCCCGCAGTACCCGATCTGTTCAAAGTTCATGCCGCAGCCGTCGGCCGAGACAGGCGTCTGTCCCTCTAAAGCGATCTCACAGACCGGCGCCTCGATATCCTGAAAATACTTCCGATACCCTTCGCTGTCCTCAGAAACCATCTCCCACAGCACGCCGTCCACCTTGTATTTGCACAGCTGGAGCACATTTTTAAGCTCTAAGTCCAGATCCCCGGCGCTTTCGCACACCACAATCCGGTATCCCCGCTCCTGGGCGCACTCTAAAATTCCTTGCAGCACCGCATAGGCGCGGGACTTGTCTCTGAGCAGAACCCCCAGCAGAAACGTCTTGGAAGTGTTTACATTCTTCACCATCGAATAGGGGGAATAGTTGTACTCCTTCACAAGCTGCAGAACCCGTTCCCTGGTGACCGCGTTGATATTCTCATCTTTTCCATTGACAATCTTTGAAACCGTTGATGTAGACACCCCGGCTAAATGCGCGATTTCCTTTATAGTCATTCTATATCCTCACTATGCTGGCTGTATCTCAATCTCTTCCAGTGTCGGCATGGACTGCGCCGCTCCTTTCCTCGTCACGCTGATGGCAGCGGCGGCCGTCCCGTATCTCATAGCCGTCTTGATATCTCCCGTTTCGATAAACCGGGCAAGGAAAAATCCGGTAAATGTATCGCCGGCTCCCGTGGTATCCACTACCTTGACATTCTCCGATCGTTGGAGTAATATGCCAGACCTGTCTCCATAATAAGCCCCATTCTTCCCAACTGTCAATACCACTTTCATGTCCGGGTACATTTCCAAAAGCCTGTGAAGGGCCTCCGGAGCCTCCTCCTCCCCTGTCATCTGCTGGGCTTCCACCCGGTTGACAAGGAGCATTGCACATTTGTGCAAATCACAGAAATTCAATTTATCGTTGAACGGAGACGGGTTCAGAGCGATCTTCATCCCCCGCTCACAGGCGGTGTCAATGATGTAGGAGAGCAGGTTGATCTCATTCTGGAGCACCAGCCAGTCCCCGCTGCCAAGGTGTCTCAGAACGTCGTCGATATACGCCTTCGTCATCCCCTGATTGGCCCCTCCGTAGAGCACAATACAGTTCTCTCCCCTCTCATCCACCTGGATCATGGCGCTGCCCGTCCGGCAGTCCGTGGTCCTCACAAACTCCGTGTCCGCCCCCATATCCTCCAGAAACTTCTTTAAAAATGTTCCGTCTTCCCCGATCAGCCCCGCATGCCACACCCTGGCTCCGCCGCGGGCCAGCGCGGCCGTCTGATTCAGTCCCTTTCCCCCTACAGATACCTCCACCCGGTCGGCGCTCAGCGTCTCTCCCGGCTGCGCGATATGATTTACATAATACGTGGTATCAATATTCAGGGAGCCAAAGTTCAATATCCTCATAAGCCCTCCTCATTCACATAAAATCCGTAAGCCAGAACCGTGCCGCAGTCCACCAGGTATCCTGCGCCTCCGCCCTGATATTCCCCATCCTCCGCTTCCAGAAGCAGCTGGTCTCC
>Ga0192243_10228_pt1 | contig 22501 bp, 36 predicted proteins | sample Koala_Koa27_K3_FD_131233 | JGI IMG/M metagenome (GOLD analysis project Ga0192243, IMG submission 131233) | Enriched cells from koala feces incubated with labeled cellulose particles, San Francisco Zoo, California, United States - Koala_Koa2-7_K3 ... | reverse complement strand
TCATTCCCTCTCTGTTAATAGCTTGGATTGTGCCTCGGTCGATGTCCGTCAGATGTTTTCCATTCTTGCGCTTCTCCGCATCTGTGATAGAATGTGGATAGTCCATAGTGATTGTCCTCCTCGATAGGGTTTTGTGTGTGGACTATATTCTATCACGGATTCAATCGCTATGGATTTTTTAACTGTTCAACCTCATTTTACAATCGGACAGCTAAAAAATATAGAATTAAATACACCATTACCCAAACCAGGCCTGAAAACTCTCATGCGCCGTCAGCTTGCCTTTGGTCATACCCTAGAAGATTTGAATAAATTTTTAAAGCCAATGGCCGTAAAGGGCATAGACCCCTTGGGGGCGATGGGCATTGATTCACCGCTTGCCGTATTATCTGAAAAACCCCAACTTTTATACAATTATTTCCACCAGCTGTTTGCGCAGGTCACAAATCCTCCAATTGATGCCATTCGTGAAGAGGTGTTCACCGATACCACCAGCGCCATAGACCCTGAGAAAAATCTTATTGACCCTCATCCAGATAGTTGCAGACAGATTTCTGCAGAATCGCCAATTTTAAACAACATAGAACTAGCCAAGCTGAAAAATATTAACCAACCTAAGTTTGAAGCCGCAACACTTCCTATGTTATGTCCTGTAAGCAAAGTAGGGCAGGGACTCAAAAAAGCTCTCGATGACTCATGTAATCAGGCCGATAAATATATTTCTCAGGACAAATGTATCATGATTTTATCTGATCGGGATATGAACGAAAAAATGGCAGCCATCCCAGCTCTCCTGGCCGGGGCCTGCTTACATCATCATCTGATCCGCAACGGCACACGTCTTAAGGCATCCATCATAATTGAATCTGCAGAACCACGTGAAGTACATCACTTTGCTCTGCTTTTAGGCTACGGCGTCAGTGGAATTAATCCTTATCTGTCTTTTGAGACTATTGAATCTATGTGTGCTAATGGACTAATCACAGAAGTCGGTTTTGAAACAGCTACAGAAAATTACATAAGTGCCCGTACCCACGGCATTGCAAAAGTTTTCTCCAAAATGGGTATTTCCACGGTTCAATCCTATTGCGGTGCCCAGATTTTTGAAGCTTTGGGTATTGGTAAAGATGTAATTGACAAATACTTTACCGGTACGCCTTCTCCTTTAGGCGGCATTGGTCTGGATGAAATTGCTGCAGAAGTTTCAATGCGCCATCTGCCAGCTTTTAAAACTAAAAGCACTAACTTTATTTACGATTCAGGCAGCAAGTATCAATGGCGCAGCAACGGTGAAAAGCATATTCTTAATCCTAAGGCTGTTTTTACTCGACAGCGTGCATGTCAGACTAACGATTATTCCTTATATAAGAAGTTTTCAAACGAACTGTGCGGCAGTACTTTTGTCAACCAGACTCTGCGTAGCATGTTGACATTTACCCCCACTAGCATCTCTCCATCCCCATTGAAGAAGTAGAATCCGTAGAGAGTATTTGCAAACATTTTAAAACTGGTGCCATGAGTTACGGTTCCTTAAGCCAGGAAGCACGTGAATGCCTGGCTATTGCCATGAACCGCATAGGTGATAAATCAAATACAGGCGAAGGAGGTGAACATCCTTCCATATTTCACCCTCTTCCTAATGGCGACAGTAAGCACAGTTCCATCAAACAGGTTGCTTCTGGACGCTTCGGCGTTACCAACAATTACCTGGTAAATACCGATGAAATCCAAATTAAAATAGCCCAGGGTGCGAAGCCCGGCGAAAGCGGCCAACCGCCTGATAGAAAGGTTTACCAATGGATTGCCGAGTGCCGTGACACAACGGCTGGTATAGGGTTAACCTCCCCTCCTCCCAATCATGATATTTATTCCATCGAAGATTTAGCCGAACTAATTCACTATTTAAAAAATGCCAATCCAAAAGCACGAATCAGCGTCAAACTGGTATCCGCAGCAGGCGTCGGTACTATTGCCGCAGGCGTCGTCAAGGCAGATGCTGATGTAGTTCTTATTTCCTGTTATGACGGCAGTACTGGCGCTTCTCCACGTACAAGTATCAATCATGCGGAAATGCCATGGGAACTTGGCGTAATGGAAACCCATCAGACACTGCTGATGAATAATCTACGTGACAGAGTTACTCTAGAAACTGACGGCAAACTTATGACCGGCCGTGATGTAATCATAGCCGCTCTGCTTGGAGCTGAAGAATTTGGCTTTGCAACTGCACCTCTTATTGCTTTAGGTTGCATAATGATGCGTGTCTGTAATCTGAATACCTGTCCAGTCGGTATTATAATCCAGAATCCAAGGCTACGCAAAAACTTCAAGGGCAAACCAGAATACATAGTGAACTTTATGCGTTTTATAGCCACTGAAGTGCGCGAATATATGGCAAAACTTGAATTCCGAGCAGTTAATGAAATGGGCGGCCGCACTGAAGTACTTCTTGCCAAGCCTGACCGTAATTAGAAGGACAGGAAACTGGACCTCTCACCTTTGCTTTATAAACCGGAAATTCCACCATATGTAGGACAAGTTTGCACGGTGAAACAAAACCATCATCTAGAATCTTCCTTGGGCTACCGTGAACTTTTGGCTATATATAAATCATCACTTGAAAGCAAGAATCCTATCAATATCATTCTGCCTATCAAAAATACCGACCGAGTTGTCGGCACCATCCTGGGCAGCGAAATTACCCGTCTGTATGGTGCAGAAGGATTAGCAGAAGATACTATTACTCTTCATTTCAAAGGTTCTGCCGGTCAAAGTTTTGGAGCTTTCCTTCCTCATGGAGTTTCTTTAATACTGGAGGGGGATGCCAATGATCATGTCGGCAAAGGACTCTCGGGTGGGAAAATAATTATTTATCCTTTTGCGGAATCTCCTTTCGTGCCACAAGAAAATATAATAATAGGCAATGTGGCCCTCTATGGAGCAACCAGAGGCGAAGCTTATATTTCCGGTATTACAGGTGAACGCTTTTGCATACGCAACAGCGGTGCCAGTGCAGTAGTAGAGGGAGTTGGCGACAGTGGCTGTGAGTATATGACTGGCGGCACTGTAGTTATACTAGGCAAGACAGCCCGCAATTTTGCTGCTGGTATGAGCGGCGGTACAGCTTATGTATTCGATATCAATGAAAATTTTTCCAACTACTACAATAAAGATATCGTACTCTTAGAATCCCTGCAGGAAGTAAACAATATTATTCTTGTCAACAAGATGATTTTAAACCATAAGAATTATACTGGAAGCCGTATTGCTGAAGAAATACTGAATGATTGGGAAAATTGTTTACCTAAATTCGTTAAAGTAATTCCTAAAGATTATAAGCTGGTTACTGAAAAACTGGAAGAACTAATGCAAAAAGGTATTGGCGGGCAGGAAGCCACTATAAAAGTTTTTGAGGAGGTAAGCAAAAATGGGTAAGCCGACAGGATTTATTGATTATAAGAGGCAGGAACTTAAAGGCCAATTGTAAAATAAAGTTGAACAGTTAAAAACTCCATGGCGATTGAATCCGTTGTAGAATAGAGTTAACACACAAAACCCTATCGAGGAGGACAATCACTATGGACTACCCACATTCTATCACAGATGCGGAGAAGCGCAAGAAGGGAAAACATCTGACGGACATCGACCTAGGCACGATCTAAGCCCTTAACAGGGAGGGAATGAGCCTTCGGAAGATAGCAGGACACATAGGCTGTTCTCAATCCACCGTTTTAAATGAGCTGAAGCGAGGAACGCTACCCCGAAAGAGCAATCGTGGACGGATACCTAGGTACTCCGCAAAGCATGGCAGCGAAGTTTATCAAGCCAACCGCACACGTTCTCGCTGCAAGCATCGAGTAACTATGTGTACTACATTCGTTAACTGGTGTATCGAAATGATGCAGACAAAAGACTGGTCGATTGATGCCTGTGTCGGATATGCAAAGCTACATAAGCTGTTCCCCAGGACAGAGATTGTCTGCACCCACACGATGTATAACGCTGTTTGGGCCGGGCTTATCGCTATTACGCCGACAGACCTCCCGAAAGCACTGAAGCGTAAGCAAAGAACAGAGAAACGGTCACGGGAACACAAACGCAAATACGGTGAAAGTATCGACAGCCGTGATGAAATCGCCGAAAAACGCATAGAGTTCTGGCATTGGGATGGCGAAACGGTGGTCGGTACTCGTGACGGCGGTGGAGCAGCAACACTAACGCTGATTGAGAAAATGACTGAGAACAACATCGCCATCAAGATAGCTGGAAAGACAGCAAAAGCAGTAGAAACGGCAATGCCGGGGCTTCGTGAGGAATACGGAGATAAGTTCGCACAGGTCTTTAAGACAATCACCGTGGATAACGGCTCTGAGTTTGCCACCTTTGCCTCGCTCTCTGAATGGGGAACGAAAGTGTATTACGCACATCCCTATTCCTCCTTGGAACGGCCTCAGAATGAGCGCAGCAATGGTCTGTATCGGCGATACGCACCGAAAGGTCAATCAATGGATAACTTATCCGATGAGGACGTGGAACACGCTGCTAACTTGATCTGTGGACTGCCTCGTAAGGAACTGGGCTACCGTACACCGGAAGAACTCTTCGACGCTTGCCTGGATGAAATCTACACTGCGTGAGTAGCAGAGCCATTTGGCAGGGTCAATGGGGCTTACGCCACCTTGACCATGCCGTCTGTCTCTGCTATTGGGTAATCAAGCCCAGCTAAGCTGGACTCTATTAAACTTTTACACGGATGTATTCAACTTGCACTTGCAATTTTCGCCTTTTTTTATTTATAACTTTGCAATTTCATTTTCAGCGTAGCATATTTTTCTTTTCCGTTAGTAAGCATTATATTTAACATCCATATACTATTGCCAACATCATCATGAGTTCTGGTAAACTGCAAGGGCTTCTTCTCTGATACATAGTAAACCATTTTCTCCTGCTCCATCAAATCATACATGTTCTGGCGCAAATAACCCCTAATCCCTATGTCAGAAAACATTATGGTAACCATCATAATTTCATCCATTGCCCAACATTCCAGATGATAAGGCCTCCCATCATTTAAGCTCCCGCAATAAAATCCTATATCGAGTACGCCGTCTTCATCCGGCTCCAATGGTGACGGTATATAATTTATCCTGTGCGGCATTGGAAATTCCTTGTCTGACATTAACTTACACTCCTTATGTGCCTTTGTTAAAGCCATTATAACATTGATTTTACAAAAAGCATAAATAAAAATCTCCTTTGAACCAGTATAACTGCCAAAAACAGACACCCCATCAAAGGAGACTTTTTTCATTCAATAAAATTACCAGTAATTGGAAAGATGCAATTAATACATCCCACGTATTTTCATTGCTTCATCTAATCTGCCTAAAGCTACAATGTAAGCCGCTACGCGCATATCAACCTTGTATTTTTTAGTTACGGCAAATACATTTTTAAACGCAGCACGCATCAAGGCATTCTGTCTCTCTATAACCTTTTCTTCGCTCCAGAAATTGCGGTAGAGATTCTGTATCCATTCAAAATAACTTACCGTTACGCCGCCGCCATTGGCTAAAATATCTGGAATTACCATTATTCCCTTTTTATCCAAAATTATATCAGCATCTGGAGTAGTAGGTCCGTTTGCACCCTCGGAAATAATCTTTGCCTTTACACTGGCAGCATTTGCGGCAGTAATCTGCAATTCCATGGCACATGGTGCCAAAATGGTAACATCCAAGGTCAAAAGCTTTTTATTGGTAATAGGTTTGCTGCCAGGATATCCAACTACGCTGCCCTTTTTTGCGGCATATTCTTCAACCTTGTACGGATTAAAACCCTCTGGACAGTAAATACTTCCTTTAATATCACTTAAGGCAACTACCTTTACTCCTTCATCATAGAACAGCTTTGCCGTCCAACTACCCACATTGCCAAGACCCTGCACCGCGCATGTTGCTTTCTGTGGTGCAATCTTTTTTATTTTCAGAGCTTCAAGGGCAGCAACCACTACTCCTCGCCCAGTTGCAGCAGTACGTCCTAGCGACCCCCCTACACAAATAGCTTTTCCGGTGATAAATCCTGGTTCATATTGACCAGTTATCTTGCTGTATTCATCCATCATCCAGCCCATAATTTGCGCATTAGTATTCATATCTGGAGCCGGAATATCACGTTTCTCGCCAATAATAAGTGCAATTTTATCAATAAAACCTCTAGTTAAAGCTTCTAATTCTCTCTGGGACAATTCCGAAGGATCAACAATTATACCTCCCTTGCCGCCACCATAAGGCAGCCCTGCTACAGCACATTTGCAGGTCATCCAGAAAGCCAACGTTTTAACTTCATCTAAGGAAACATTTTGGTGATAACGAATTCCTCCTTTAGCAGGCCCTAAAATTGTGCTGTGCTGACTGCGATATCCGGTAAATACTTTAGTCTTTCCGTTATCCATTTTAACTGGAATGGAAACTTCAAGTGTCCTTTCCGGATTGTTAATAATATTGGCCGCTCCCTCGTTAAGTTTCATCGCTTTAATGGCTTTGTTCAGCGGTATTTTCGCCATTTCAAATATGTCCATAAATATTCTGCCTCCTTATATTTTTTACTCCTTCCCCTACCCCCTCTCCCTCAATTATTATTATAACTTTCAAAATATTTAATGTCCAGATGACCTATTAAAATCTCACAAATTTTCTAAAATTTCACGCATAAAACTTTTACAATTACCCTATACTTAAATTATTCGAATTCAGCGTAAATTTTACTGAAATCAATACCGCCGATGACCTTCTTACAGTATTGCCGCCTTAACGAAGCAACTCCCTCTTCTAAATGCGAATAAGTGATTCCATGCTTTTTTGAAAGCCATCCTTCCATAAATGCAGCCAGATGATCGCAACCTTTCAGTACACTCCCATCAATGGGCTTATATCCATTACCATCAACGTTATATTTGCTATTAATTTCTTCAATAGTAGTCATCTTCAGCTTTCCGTGCAGAATAACCCGATCCGCAAATTCATTCTGGGTATAATACAAAATATCCCCAGCCCAGCTATCCGGCAATAATGGCAGAATCCTTTCAAACACCTGCCGCTCCTCAATTGTTTTTATAAGTTCATCCAGTCCTTCCACGCTACGCTTTACCGGAGAAATAATATCCCTTGTCAGCACTTCCGGCAAATCATGGAACAACCCGCAAAGAAAGTCACTGACAATGCGTTCATCACAGGCTTCCATCTTTACTGCACAAAAATATCCCATAATTGCTACCAGCAGCACATGTCCCATGACAGATGTATCAGGAACCCTAGGAGACTGAGCCCAGCGCTTCTGAAATCGCAACTGCCCGACCAAGTCAATAAATTTACTGGTTTTGCTCTTTAGCGCTAGCTTCTGCACTCCAGTCAGATCAAAATGCTCCTGGACTTCTCCATCTATAACCTGCCTGGTTTCTTCAATACCATAAATATTCTCATTAAAAGGATAAATTATATTAAATTCCCATTGCGTGGCCAGATAATGTGCCGCACGCAATAGCTTTTTTTCTTTAGTGCAATAGCCCGGATTATCAAAGTATTCCTGCATTTTCTTAATGAAACCATCATCTATATCAGGAATACGCCTTTTCAATTCAGCATATACCCATTTATTCAGTGCCTTCCCCTGCGCCCGCATTAACTCATGAAAAACCGGCGGTTTAATGTCTGTCAGCACGTTTCTGTGCAGAAACTCAAAGATTCCTCCTTCAATAAGCACTCGCCAATTCAACTTCGCATTATGATCATCTTCTTCGAATCTTGACAACACATACAAAATCATCATTTTATGGGCCTGTTTGTCCAACTCAGTAAAACCACCAGGACGTATATGGTCGTTCCAGCGCTGAATGTGAGCCGCCTCATATAAAAATTCTAGAAAATTTTTTGTTAGCACTTTATCCCCTCCTTCACTTTCCTGATGATATTTAAATTCCATTAAATAAATAATACTACAGAAAATAGCACTTTTGCCAATTTACCTATGTTTAACCAAATTTTCAGGTATTACGTAAACTGAGCATTAAAAAAGCAGGAATTTTATTCCTGCTTTTTATATCAAATGAGTTCAATGATTGCCATTTCTGCAGCATCGCCGCGGCGAGAACCTACTCTGTAAATACGTGTAAATCCTCCTTGCCGGCCTTCATATTTTGGAACAATTTCTTCAAAAAGTTTCTTTGTTACTTCTTTATCATTTAGAATTGCCAAAACCTGATGTCTTGCATGCAGGTCATTCTGTTTAGCCAAAGTAATCAAATGTGCTGATTTACTGGCAACCTCTTTAGCTTTGATGATAGTAGTTTCTATTCTGCCATATTTGAAAAAGGAAGTTAGAATACTGCGAAATAAAGCTTTACGGTTACCAGAATTACGCCCAAGTTTTCTGTATACCATGCGTCCCGCCTCCTTTGCTATTCTTCGTCACTTTTTTGCAAAGACAATCCTAAATTGGCTAATTTTTTCTTTACTTCATCAAGAGACTTACGACCCAAATTACGCACTTTCATCATATCTTCTTCCGATTTTTGGGTTAGCTCTTCAACAGTATTTATTCCTACCCGTCTAAGGCAATTATTACTGCGCACAGACAAGTCCAAATCGTCAATAGACATTGCTCCTGACCCTTCCTTATGTGCATCTGATCCTTCTAAGTCAGAGCCGCCAGCCGCACTTATAATCGGCTTAGTCATATCACCAGTCTGGAACAGTTTAAAGTAATCAATCATGATACTAGAAGCTATATTTACAGCTTCGTCAGGCATTACACTTCCATCAGTCCAAACTTCCAAAGTAAGCTTATCATAATTAGTTACATTGCCAACGCGTGTATCGGTAACACCGAATTTTGCCCTAGTAATAGGAGAATAAATAGAATCAACCGGAATAACTCCAATAGGCTGATCAGAACGTTTATTCCTATCTGCCGGTAAATAACCCAGTCCTTTTTCAACATGAATTTCCATATTGAAAACTGCATCTTCATCCAGCGTTGCAATATGCAACTCAGGATTCAATATTTCGACATCACTATCTGCAATAATATCAGCAGCGGTAACCTCCTGTTCTCCAGAACATTCTATACGCAGAATTTTTTCCTCTTCACATTCCATTTTTAGACAGAGTCCTTTAATGTTGAGAATAATATCTGCTACATCTTCTCTGACTCCTGGAATAGTAGTAAACTCATGCAGAACCCCGTCAATCTTAACGTGTGTTACTGCTGCACCTGGCAGGGAAGAAAGTAGTACGCGTCTAAGGCTATTGCCAAGCGTAATACCATATCCCCTTTCTAACGGTTCCCAAACAAATTTACCGTAACGTCCGTCATCACTTATTTCAGCAACAACCATCTTAGGTTTTTCTATTTCGATCATGCAGAAGCCTCCTTCTTTCACGTATTACCACAATACGTCTCACAGTTTGGTGGCGAAAGATGTTCTCTAATTATTTAGAGTATAATTCTACAATGAGGTGCTCTTCAATCGGAACATCAATTTCCTCACGTGTTGGGAAACGGTCTACTTTCCCGCCCATATTCAAGGCGTCAAGAATCAACCAAGCTGGAACTGTCTTCGTTACCAAGGTTTCATCCATTCCCTTGAAATATTCCTTGCTTCGGCTATTCTCCATAACAGAAATAATATCTCCTGCTTTAACCAATGCAGAAGGAATATCAAGGCGTTTTCCATTGACTGCAACATGTCCATGTCTTATAATTTGGCGTGCCTGACGACGCGTATTTGCCAAGCCGAGTCTAAACACGACATTATCAATTCTTCGTTCTAAGAGAATCAATAAATTTTCACCAGCAATACCTTCCATTTTTTTCGCTTTATCATAATACCCATGAAATTGTTTTTCTAAAATACCATATATAAACTTTGCTTTCTGTTTTTCAGTCAACTGAATACCATACTCGCTTTTTTTCCTATTCTGGCGTCTAACCTGCCGTCTGGATTCTTTGCTGACTCCCAGAAATGCAGGAGCTAACCCCAAAGATCTACACCTTTTCAGAACAGGTACTCTATCAATAGCCATCTATGTCACACCTCCAATTATACTCTTCTACGCTTCGGCGGGCGGCAACCATTATGTGGAATCGGAGTAGCGTCCTTAATTGAATTAACTTCGAGACCTGCAGCCTGAAGCGCGCGAATAGCAGCTTCACGACCAGCCCCTGGCCCTTTGACGAAAACTTCCACCTGCTTTAAGCCATGCTCCATTGCAGCTTTAGTTGCTTCTTCTGCCGCCATCTGTGCAGCATAAGGAGTGCTTTTGCGGCTACCCCTAAACCCAAGTCCCCCTGCGGAAGCCCAGCTTATAGCATTGCCATCTGTATCAGCAATAGTAACAATAGTATTATTCAAAGTGGAACGAATATGCGCTACGCCATTAAGAATATTTTTACTAACTTTTTTCTTGTTGCGGACAACTTTTTTCCCAGCCACCGACTTATCCCTCCTTACCTATCATTTCTTTCTTCCGCTAGTACGTTTTGGCCCTTTACGGGTACGGGCATTATTTTTAGTATTCTGACCACGAACAGGCAATCCCATACGATGCCTTCTGCCGCGATAACTACCTATTTCGATTAATCGCTTAATATTAAGTGATTCCTCACGGCGAAGATCACCTTCTACCTTGTAATCGTGATCCAGAGTTTCACGGATTTTAGAAATTTCTTCTTCTGTTAATTCCCTAACACGGGTATCCGGATCTACACCAGTTTTAGCCAGAATTTTACGGGATAAAGTAAGTCCTATGCCGTAAATGTACGGTAAAGCATATTCAATACGTTTATCTCTCGGTAAATCGACACCAGAAATACGTGCCATTAACGTACACCTCCTTCTTAACCTTGTCGTTGTTTATGTTTCGGATTTTCGCAAATTACCATAACATGACCTTTGCGTTTGATAACTTTACATTTTTCACACATTGGTTTAACAGATGGTCTAACTTTCATATTTTAAACCTCCTTTTACCTGTTCTTCAAGTTACTTAAACCGATAAGTAATTCTTCCGCGATTGAGATCGTAAGGAGTTAGTTCTACGGTAACCCTATCACCAGGCAAAATTTTAATGAAATTCATACGTATTTTTCCTGATATATACGCCAGGATAACATAATTATTTTCCAGTTTTACCTGAAACATGGCGTTAGGGAGAGCTTCAAGAATAGTGCCTTCAACTTCAATTACATCTTGTTTTGACACAATCTCACCCCCTTAACTGTTTTCCGTAAGACTAGCTTTAACATCTGCATATACCTTATCAATCGCTTGCATGCCAGTAATTTCCTTATATATGCCCTGTTTTTTATAGTATTCAATTAATGGCTCTGTTTGTGAATGGTATGCTTTCAAACGATTTTTTACAGCCTCCTCTTTATCATCGTCACGCTGATAAAGATTGCCACCGCATTTATCACATATGCCTTCCACCTTAGTATGATTGAACTTTATATGATAGGTGGCACCACATGCTTTACATATGCGCCTACCAGTAACCCTGTTGACCAATTCATCATCAGAAACAAAAACATTAATAACACCAGTTAATTTTATTCCCAAGCCTTCCAAAATCCCGTCAAGAGCAATTGCTTGTTCTTCAGTTCTTGGAAATCCGTCTAAAATAAATCCTTTGGAGCATTCTGGTTTGGACAGCCCTTCCCGGACAATACCGATTGTTACAACATCCGGAACAAGTCCACCCGCGTCCATATACCTTTTTGCTTCTTTTCCAAGTTCACTTCCCTGTTTGACAGCTGCCCTAAACATATCCCCTGTGGAGATATGGGATACCTTAAATTCTTCAACAAGTTTTTCTGCTTGAGTGCCCTTCCCAGCACCCGGAGGTCCCATTAAAAGAACATACATCTTAAACTTCCTCCTATTTCATAAACCCATGATAGTGTCGCATAATTACCATCGATTCTATTTGTTTCATGGTATCCAACGCCACACCAACTACAATCAACAAAGCCGTACCACCAAAATAAATTCCCTCAATACTGGTCATCCAACCTACTACATTGGGCATAAGCGCAATTAATGATAGAAATATAGCCCCAGCTAAAGTTATTCTTGACATCACCCTATCCAAATAATCGGTTGTAGGTTTTCCAGGACGCATCCCTGGTATGAAGCCGCCATTCTTTTTTATATTATCAGACATATCGCTTATATTAAGGCTTACAGCTGTATAAAAATAAGTAAAGAACAAAATCATCAAAACGTACAGAGTAGTCTGCAGTGGTGAGCCCCAAGCAAATAAGTTACCCAGTGACTTTACCCATGGAATATCTACAAATTGGGCAATCGTAACAGGAAACATTAACACCGAAGAAGCGAAAATAATAGGGATTACACCTGCCTGATTTACCTTTAAGGGTATATAACTGGCATGTCCGCCATACATTTTTTTGCCAACTAAGCGGTTGGCATATTGAACAGGAATTTTGCGAATACCTTGCGAGATAAGGATTACAAAAACTATTATTGCCAAAGCAATAACTGCAAACAAAATAACGTTTAATAAGTTAACTGTACCAGCTTGCAGGTATTGATAAATAATCTGGAGTCCGTCAGGAAGCCTTGAAACTATACCAGCAAAAATTATAATGGAAATACCATTTCCAACACCCCTGGCAGTAATATATTCTCCAATCCACATCAGAAAAATTGTACCTGCGGTAAGTGTAATGGCAATTACCAAAATAGAATATATACCAGGGTTATTTATCGCCATCCTTAGCCCATAAGCCATTCCACAAGCCTGGATAAAAGCAAGAGCAACTGTCATGGTGCGTGTAAGCTTATTGGTTTTTTTGTACCCTTCCTCGCCTTCTTTTGACCACTGTTCAAGGATAGGTATAACGACCTTTAACAATTGTAAAATAATTGAAGCATTGATATACGGCGTAATGCTCATGGCAAAAACAGAAAATTTGCTTAGAGCACCTCCACTGAACATATCAAGTAATCCGAACAGATTTCCCGTACGAAAAAGCTGTTCAATAACTGCCGCATTAACTCCGGGAACAGGAATATGCGTTCCTGCTCTAAATACAATAAACATGGTAAGAGTAAAAATAACTTTTTGCCTAAGTTCTGTAATTTTGAATATGTTTGCAAGATCTGCCAACATACTAAATTACCTCTACTTTACCGCCAGCTGCAATTATTTTTTCTTCAGCTGTTTTGGTAAATCCAATAGCTTGTACGGTAAGCTTTTTAGTAAGTTCACCATTTCCAAGAATTCTGATACCGTCGCGAATATTCTTAGCAATACCTTCCTCTATAAACATTATAGGTTCAACAACTGTTCCATCTTCAAAACGGTTAAGAACGCTGACATTAATTGCAACGTACTCCTTAGCAAATTTATTATAGAAACCACGTTTCGGCAGGCGAAGATATAAAGGTCTTTGACCCCCTTCAAATCCTGGCCGCTTAACACCGCCAGAACGTGCTTTTTGTCCTTTTTGCCCTTTTCCAGAAGTTTTGCCGAGGCCAGAGCCAAGACCGCGCCCTACACGAACATGAACCCTTTTAGACCCTGGTGCTGGAGACAATTCATGTAACCTCATTTTCAAGTACACCTCCTTGTCTACGCCTTTTCAACCTTCACGAGATGTTCAACCTTATGAATCATCCCACGAATAACAGGCGTGTCTTCTTTTACGATACTAGTATTTATCGTTCCTAATCCCAATGCCCTCACAGTTGCACGCTGATCCTGCGCATAACCGATCAAACTACGAGTTAGCGTGATTTTAATTTGTGCCATTGCTACATCCTCCTTAGCCTAATAACTCTTCTACAGCTTTACCACGTAGAGCAGCAACCGCTTTAGCATTTTTCAGAGATTTCAAGCCCTCAATAGTCGCACGGACAACATTATTCGGATTAGAAGAACCTTGAGACTTTGTAAGGATATCATGTACACCAGCTAATTCCAATACCGTGCGTACAGGTCCGCCAGCAATAACTCCAGTACCTTCTGCGGCAGGTTTTAAAAATACGCAGCCTGCACCAAATACGCCTATGATTTCATGGGGTATAGTAGTACCAGTTCGTGGTACAAATATTCGATTTTTCTTTGCATCCTCAACGCCTTTGCGGATGGCTTCAGGAACTTCAGCAGCTTTGCCAAGGCCCATACCTACATGACCGTTTTCGTCACCGACAACAACTAGTGCAGAAAAGGAGAATCTGCGTCCGCCTTTTACAACCTTAGCAACACGGTTAATGAAAACAACCTTTTCTTTTATGTCGGTCTCTTTATTCTCGAAATTCGCCACTTTACTTCCTCCTTTTCTCAGAATATCAGACCAGCTTCACGAGCAGCATCTGCTAAGGCGGCAACTCGCCCATGATATAAATATCCGCCACGATCAAATACCACTTCTTTAATACCTTTGGCCAAAGCCTTTTCAGCAATTGCTTTGCCTACTGCTTTAGCGGCTTCAATGTTGCCGCCATAATTAGGTTTCAGTTCCTTCTCCAATGTACTAGCAGCAACAATTGTTTCAGCAGTCACATCATTAACAACCTGTGCATAAATATTTGAAAGGGATCTATATACATTTAGTCGCGGTTTTTCTGCAGTACCAAAAATATATCTGCGAGAACGAATATGACGTTTTTTACGTTTCTCGTTTTTATCGACCCTATTAAACAAGCGTTCCACTCCCTTCTTTCAGCAGGAATTATTTCTTCGCCTTAGCGCCGGCTTTGCCCATCTTACGGCGAACATATTCGCCTTCATATCGAATGCCTTTGCCCTTATATGGTTCAGGTGGCCGCAAAGCACGAATAGCAGCCGCAACAGCACCAACTGTTTCTTTATTGGTACCGCTCACAACGATTTTATTTTGGGTAGGTACCTCAAAGGTAATACCTGCAGGCGGCTCTTTAATTACTGGATGCGAAAATCCAAGATTGAAGCTTATATTTTGTCCCTGCTTGGCTGCGCGGTAACCGACTCCATGAATTTCCAGTGTTTTAGAGAAACCTTTTGTCACCCCAATAACCATATTATTAATCAGAGTACGAGATAGACCATGCATAGAGCGATCTTCTTTTTCGTCACTAGGCCGTTCTACAGTCAAAATTTCGTTATCCAATGTCAATTTCATTTTCTTATTAATTTGCCGCAAAAGTTCGCCCTTAGGACCTTTAACAGTTACAAAATTATTTTCAATAGCAACTGTTACGCCAGCGGGAACACTAATTGGCATTTTACCAATTCTAGACACTTATGAGCACCTCCTATCCTATAAGTATTACCAGACATATGCGAGTACTTCTCCACCTAGTCCAGCCTTACGGGCATTTTTATCAGTCATCAGCCCCTGAGAAGTAGAGATTATTGCTATCCCAAGCCCTCCAAGAACTCTAGGGAGTTGATCTTTTTTAGAATATACTCTCAGCCCAGGTTTAGAAATACGTTTAATTCCAGAAATAACTTTTTCTTTATTTGCTCCATATTTCAAACTAACACGAATACTATTCTGTTTATTATTCTCAATTATTTCAAAATCTTTGATGAAACCCTCGGCCTTCAAAATTTCAGCAATAGAAACTTTAATTTTGCTACCTGGAATTTCAACTTTATCGTAACGAACTGAATTTGCGTTACGAATACGAGCAAGCATATCAGCAATCGGGTCAGTCATTACCATATTATAATACCCTCCTTCCTTTTATACGTTATCTCACCAACTTGCTTTTTTTACTCCAGGTATAGCGCCTTTATAGCAATATTCCCGAAAACAAATGCGGCAAAGGCCAAATTTCCGCATATATCCGCGCGGACGTCCACATATTTTACAGCGATTATAGCTACGAACCTTAAATTTTGGCTCTCTTTTCCATTTTTCGATCAGAGCTTTCTTAGCCAAAGTATTCCCTCCTCACTTAGGCGCCAAACGGCATTCCAAGAAGCTTTAGTAATTCTCTTGCCTCTTCGTCAGTCTTCGCAGTAGTGACAATAACAACCTCCATTCCTCTTATTTCGTCAATCTTATCGTAGTCAATTTCCGGGAAAATTAATTGTTCCTTTAGTCCCAAAGCGTAATTACCGCGCCCATCAAAAGAAGCTGAGCTCACTCCGCGAAAATCACGGACACGCGGAAGAGCAAGATTCATTAATTTATCAAGAAAATAATACATACGATCGCCTCGTAAAGTAACTTTCGCACCTATTGACATGCCTTGACGGACCTTAAATGCAGCAATAGACTTTCTAGCTTTAGTAATTATAGGCTTTTGTCCTGCGATTGTAGTCAAGTCCGCAACAGCAGATTCCATGGCTTTACTATTAGCTACTGCTTCGCCTACACCCATATTGATAACAACTTTCTCAAGCTTAGGGATCTCCATAACATTTTTGTATTGGAATTTATCCATAAGTCCTTTTACAACTTCAGATAAATACTTTTCTTGTAATCTTGGTTTTGTCATTCAATATTCTCCTCATTTCCCGGAATCTATTTATCAATAACTTCTCCGCATTTTTTGCAGGTTCTAACAAATTCTCCAGAAACTATTGTCTTTTTAATTCTAGTGGCCTTTTTACATGAAGGGCATACTAACATTACTTTGGACGAATAAATCGGAGCTTCCTTAGTAATAATCCCGCCCTGTGGATTTGCCTGTGACGGTTTAGTATGACGCTTAACTTTATTTATTCCTTCAACAATTACCCTAGCTTTTTTGGGCTGAGCTTCAATTATCTTACCTTGCGTACCCTTGTCCTTACCGGACAAGACAAGAACAGTATCGCCTTTTTTTACATGCAATTTTACAGTAATTGCCATCTTAAGAACACCTCCTTACAGTAGCATGCATTTAATTTCCTATAGCACTTCCGGCGCCAAAGAAATTATTTTCATGAAATCTTTCTCACGGAGTTCACGAGCAACAGGTCCAAAAATACGTGTTCCTCTTGGACTCTTGTCGTCTTTTATAACGACAGCAGCGTTTTCATCAAACCGGATATAAGAACCGTCAACACGACGAACTCCCTTTACCGTGCGCACAACAACTGCTTTAACTACTTCCCCCTTTTTTACAACGCCACCAGATGATGCATCTTTTACAGCACATACGATAACATCTCCAATATTAGCATATCTACGGTAAGAACCGCCTAATACTCGAATACACATAACTTTCTTAGCGCCAGTGTTATCGCCAACATCAAGGATAGTCTGTTGCTGTATCATAGATTTCCCCCCCCCCTTTGCCAGTTTATAACAGGCAAATATTATTTTACGCGTTCAACAATTTCGACAACGCGCCAGCATTTATCCTTGGAAAGCGGGCGAGTCTGCATAATCTGCACTATATCGCCGACATGAGCTTCATTATTTTCGTCATGAGCCTTAAATTTTATAGTATGTTGTACGCCTTTTTTGTACAGCGGATGCTGAACGAACCTTTCTACTGCGACCACAACAGTTTTTTGCATTTTATCGCTGACAACTTTACCAATACGGGTAACACGTGCATTTCTTCCTTCTGTCACAACTGTTTCCTCCTTGTTGATATTTCATATAAAATAATTACGCATTGAGTTCCCATTGTCGTTGAATAGTCTTAATACGAGCAATAGATTTCCTTACTTCACGGACTTTCAAGGGATTTTCACATTGCCCAGTAGCCATCTGGAAGCGCAGATTGAAAAGTTCCTCTTTCAAATCTGCTAATTTATTATCTAATTCACCAACAGGCATTTCACGGATTTCTGTAATTTTCATCTAGCTTCACCACCCTTTTCCTGTGCGGCTGCTTCAGCTTCCTGTTGAGCCCGAGTCACAAATTTACATTTAATAGGCAATTTATGGCTGGCCAGACGCATAGCTTCTTTAGCTACTTCTTCACTTACACCATTCATTTCGAACATTACACGCCCAGGTTTTACTGCAGCTACCCAATATTCTGGAGATCCTTTCCCTTTTCCCATTCGTGTTTCTGCTGGTTTTGCAGTAACTGGCTTGTCAGGGAAAATTTGAATCCAAACCTTGCCGCCACGTTTAATATAACGAGTCATTGCAATACGAGCCGCCTCAATCTGCCTGTTAGTTATCCAGGATGGCTCTAAAGCCATTAAACCAAAATCACCCTGAGCAATTTTATTTCCTCTCGTGGCATGGCCTGTCATGCGACATCTATGCTGTTTACGATGTTTAACTCTCTTCGGTAATAACATATCTAATTATGCCTCCTTTGCCGGAGCAGTTTTGGCTGCCTCTTTGCTCTCAGGAAGGACTTCTCCTTTATAAATCCACACTTTTACGCCAATTTGACCATAAGTAGTATGTGCTTCTGCAGTACCATAATCAATATCAGCACGTAAAGTATGCAGAGGAATGCTACCTTCACGATAACCTTCGCTACGCGCAATTTCAGCTCCTCCTAAACGGCCGCTGCACATAATCTTAATACCCTTTGCTCCCATTCGCATTGTACGGCCTACACACTGTTTCATGGCACGGCGAAAAGCTATACGCCTTTCCAGCTGAGCTGCAACATTCTCTGCCACCAAAGTTGCATCCATATCCGGAGTTTTAACTTCAATAATATTAATATCAATCATACTTTCAGTCATTTTTTTCATGTCAGACTCCAGAAGTTCAATATTACTTCCTTGCCTTCCAATGACCATACCTGGCTTGGCTGTATGGATAAAAATACGGGTTTTATTAGATGCCCGCTCAATTACAACTTTAGAAATACCAGTCAAGAACAGCTTTTCTTTAATAAATTCACGGATTCTAATATCTTCTAAAAGAAATTTCTGATAGTCCTTACCAGCGTACCATTTTGAATTCCAATCCTTTATAATACCAACACGAAGACCATGCGGATTAACTTTTTGACCCACTACTTTTCCCTCCTTCTTTTGAATATTATTTTTCTTTAACTGCTACAGTCACATGGCTAGAACGTTTCAATATTTTGAAAGCCTGTCCACGGGAACGAGGATGTATACGCTTCAGAGTCGGTCCTGAATCTACAAAACAGGAAGATACTATCAGGTTATCTACATTCATATCATAATTATGTTCTGCATTAGCAACGGCACTGCGCAGAACTTTTTCAATTACCTTAGAACCAACTTTCGGGGTAAATTTGAGGATCGCAAATGCTTCACCAACGGATTTACCGCGGATTAGATTGATGACTATGCGTAATTTACGCGGTGCAATGCGAATATATTTAGCAATTGCTGTTGCTTCCATTATATGTACGGCCCCCTTTCCCCATTATTTCACGCTAGTGGTCTTATCTGCATGACCTCTGTAAGTACGAGTAGGCGCAAATTCTCCCAGTTTATGTCCTACCATGTCCTCAGTAATGAATACCGGTACATGTTTACGTCCGTCATGAACTGCAATTATATGCCCAACAAAAGATGGTATAATAGTCGAGCTACGAGACCATGTTTTAACAACTTTTTTATCATTAGCATTATTCAGTGCATCAATTTTTTTCAAAAGACTTGCAAGAACAAAGGGTCCTTTCTTTATTGATCTAGACACTAGGCCAACCTCCTTTCCCTATCCTGTTAATTTATTTGCTTCTGCGTTTCAAAATAAGTTTGCTCGAAGGTTTACGTTTTTTCCGCATACGTGTGCCTAAAGCACATTTTCCCCAAGGAGTAACAGGATGTTTCCGCCCAACAGGAGATTTCCCTTCGCCACCACCATGCGGATGATCATTAGGATTCATAACCACACCACGATTTGTTGGTCGAATTCCCAACCAACGGCTACGTCCAGCTTTACCAAGGCAAATATTTTCAACATCCACATTACCAACCTGCCCGATAGTTGCCCGACAGTTAATATGTACTTTCCGAATTTCACTGGAAGGAAGACGCAAAAGAGCGTAATCCCCTTCTTTAGCCATCAATTGTACTGAAGCACCAGCGCTACGTGCCATCTGACCGCCTTTACCAATTTTCATTTCTACATTGTGCACTGCAGTACCTAAAGGAATATTTTTCAGCGGAAGACAGTTTCCAATTTTGATATCTGCATTAGGACCACTTTCTATTGTATCCCCAACTTTTAAATTAAGAGGAGCAATAATATAGCGTTTTTCTCCATCTGCATAATTTACAAGAGCAATACGGGCATTCCGATTAGGATCGTACTCAATAGTTGCAACTCTAGCAGGAACACCATCTTTATTACGTTTAAAATCAATAATGCGATAAAGCCTTTTATGACCGCCGCCCTGATGACGTACAGTCATTTTCCCTGTATTATTACGGCCCGCATGCTTATTCAGTTTTGCCAAAAGCGGACGATAAGGTTTATTTGTCGTAATCTCTTCGAAGTCAGACACGGTAATAAATCGTCTGGAAGGAGAATACGGATTAAAGCTTTTGATAGCCATATAATTTAGCCTCCTATCTTAGTTCAATTACATTCCTTCGAAAAGGGGAATAGTATTGCCTTCAACAAGCGTCACAATAGCTTTCTTATAATCGGATCGCTTGCCGACGTTTCTTCCTACGCGTTTAGTTTTTCCAAGCATGCGAACAGTATTTACCTTGGATACCTTAACACCGAAAACCGCTTCTACTGCTTGGCGTATTTCAACCTTATTAGCTTTAAGCGGAACCTGGAAAGTATACTTATTTTCCTGCATCATAGCTGATGTTTTTTCCGTAATTATAGGGCGAAGTAATAAATTACGAGGATTAGTAGCCATTATACAAGCACCTCCGCAATTTTTTCCACTACCTCTTTGGCAAGGAATACTTTATTGCTTTTGAGAATATCGAAACAGTTAAGACACATATTGGAAATTGTAGTTACTTTAGGCATATTTCGAGTAGAGAGCTCAACATTTTTATTAGCACCATTAGTAATAAGCAGTGCTTTGGCATCAACAGCATTAAAAACAGCTAACAGAGCGACTACATTTTTGGTTTTTGGGACATCAAAGTTTAAACCTTCGACAACTACCAACTCTCCTGCAGCGACCTTTGCGGATAAAGCACAGCAAAGTGCCAAACGACGTGCCTTACGAGGCATCTTCTTCGCATAACTGCGCGGACTAGGGCCAAATACAGTGCCGCCGCCCTTCCATTGTGGAGAACGAATAGAACCGCAACGAGCACGTCCGGTACCTTTTTGTTTCCAGGGTTTACGGCCGCCACCGCGTACTAAGCCACGCATCTTTGTGGCAGAAGTACCCTGACGCTGGTTAGCTAATTGCATAACAACCGCCTGATGTACAACAGCCTCATTAAATTCAACACCAAAAATGAAATCATTCAATTCTATTTCACCAGTCACTTGACCGGAGATGTTATATACTGATAACTTCGGCATCAGAAACATCCTCCTTTCTTTAACCTACCTTCATTTATTTGATAGGTTTTACAGTTTCCTTAACTGTTACGCAGGAACCTGTAGCACCTGGAATGCCACCTTTAATCAAAATAAGGTTACGTTCCGCATCCACTTTTACGATGGTTAGTCTCTGAACAGTAACTTGTTCATTTCCCATCCGTCCCGGCAATTTCTTTCCTTTCATTACGCGACCGCCATGGCCTGAATACATAGGTCCCAATGAACCAGGTTCACGATGGGATTTAGATCCGTGACTCATAGGTCCGCGGCGGAAATTATGCCGTTTAACTGTACCAGCAAAACCCTTGCCACGAGAAATACCTGTCACGTCAATTAATTCACCAGCGTTAAAAATATCAGCAGCAATCTTTTCACCTACTTTATATTCAGAAGGAGCAGGTAAACGTAATTCTCTGACAAATTTCACTGGTGCAACGCCAGCTTTGCCAAAATGGCCTTTCATCGGCTTGGTAACATGTTTTTCTTTAACTTCGCCAAACCCAATCTGCACAGCATTATATCCGTCAACTTCTTCAGTTTTATTTTGAAGTACAATGCAAGGTCCTGCCTCAACTACAGTAACGGGAACAAGTGTGCCATCATCTTGAAAAATTTGGGTCATTCCCAGTTTCCTACCTAAGATACCTTTAGCCATTATTACACCTCCTCCTTACAGTTTAATTTCAATATCCACGCCGGCTGGAAGATCCAAACGCATCAAAGCGTCAATGGTCTTTGCAGTAGGCTCTAAAATATCTACCAATCTTTTATGGGTACGCATTTCAAATTGTTCACGAGAATCTTTATTAACATGTGGAGAACGCAAAATAGTATATATATTTCTTTCAGTGGGAAGCGGTATTGGGCCAGATACCTGTGCTCCAGTACGTTTAGCCGTTTCCACAATTTTTGCCGCACTTTGGTCAAGTGCTTTATGATCATACGCCTTTAAGCGTATTCTGATTTTTTGAGAATTAGCCATTAGAAATTTCCTCCTAAATCGCCCAGTTTCTAAGAACGGACATACTCCGTGAAAATATCCCTACATTGCAGAGAAGCAACCTTTCACATCATCGCA
>Ga0192243_10226_pt1 | contig 22572 bp, 27 predicted proteins | sample Koala_Koa27_K3_FD_131233 | JGI IMG/M metagenome (GOLD analysis project Ga0192243, IMG submission 131233) | Enriched cells from koala feces incubated with labeled cellulose particles, San Francisco Zoo, California, United States - Koala_Koa2-7_K3 ... | reverse complement strand
ATGAAATTCAAAATCGTGCTGTTCCAAACCGGTCAGATGAAAGAGGCGGAACTCGCTGTTTAGATAGCCTCGTTTTTCGTAATTTTCCATAGGTAAAAAGCTCCTCGCGTTTTAATAAGTTAAGAATACCTGCAAACAGCACAATTTGCAATATAAAACAGCATAATATCGGTGTTATTCACAAAAAATGCTGTGTATAATAAGAGATAAGGTAAAACGGATTTTATGACTGACTGCACAAGGAGGATATGAGATGAATGTTACATTAGAAAAATATCATGGACTTGGTAATGACTATCTGGTTTTTGATCCCAACAAGAATTCCCTGGAGCTGACGCCTGCCAATATCCGTCTGATCTGTGACCGCCATTTTGGCGCCGGTGCCGACGGTATCCTGGAAGGACCGGTGATGGATGGAAATGAGATGGCCGTAAAGATCTGGAATCCGGACGGCAGCGAGGCGGAAAATGGCGGAAACGGCGTGAGAATCTTCGCCAAATATCTAAAGGACGCCGGCTACGTTCAGAAGGATCACGTGATGCTCATGACCAAGGGCGGCGAGACTCCGGTGCAGTATCTAAATGAAGAGGGAACCAGACTGAAAGCCTCCATGGGCAGGCTGTCCTTCTGGAGCGACGAGATCCCGGTGACGGGACCCAGGAGAGAGGTCCTCAACGAGACCATGGTGCTGGGCCAGATTCCCTACACCGTGACCTGTGTGTCCATCGGCAATCCTCACTGCGTCATCTGGCTGGATGAGATCAGCAAGGATCTGGTCTGCCGGATCGGCGAGCACTCGGAAAATGCAAAGTATTTCCCGGACCGCGTCAACACCCAGATCCTCAAGGTATTAGACCGCCACAACATCCAGATCGAGATCTACGAGCGCGGCGCCGGCTACACCCTGGCCTCCGGAAGCTGCGGCTGCGCCGCCGCCGGGGCAGCCTACCGCATGGGCCTCACCGACCACAACATGTACGTGCGCATGGCCGGCGGCATTCTGGAGGTAGACATCCAGGAGGACGGCATGGTCATGATGACAGGCGACGTGGGGTATGTGGGCAAGATGACCCTGGGGAGCAATTTTATAGAGGAGCTGCGGGCTTTAGGACATTAACCGGCGCCTCATTCTCAATATCGAATAAAATATCTTAAATCAAAAGGCTGTGAGCTCTGAACTAGAGTTTACAGCCTTTTTCTATTGACAGTTACAGCAAAATTCCCAACCAACAAACCGGTAAAGACCATAAAATAGCATACTCATAAAAAATGTGACACGATATGAATGGTGAAAAAGTATTGAAAAAGATAAAAAAAATAAAAATATAGGATATAATGCACAATAAAATTGTGTAAAAGTGTTGACAAAAGAAACGTAAGATGGTATTCTTGCAAAAGAAAGAAAAAAAGTTACGTTCGTAAATAATAAGGAGTACATATGAAATTCAAACTTGTTGTGGATGCCGGCCTGGAGCTGATCGAAACACCGGTCTGGGATTACAGAAAAAAAGGGATTTACTGGACAGATTTATTCAGCGGGGATGTGCATTTTTATGATCCCGCGACAAAGAAGGACCGCCTTTGGAAAACCGGGAGGATGATCGGTGCGGCCATTCCCACAGATGATGAAACGAAGCTTCTCTGTTCTCTGGAGGATGGTCTCTATCTGATGGATTTGGAAACCTCTGAGCTGGCCTTTCTCGCCAATCCGGAGCCGGGGCGGGAGGAGAACCGCTTCAATGATACCAGGGTGGATGCCAGGGGCCGCATTTACTTAAGCAGTGTATCGAAAAAATATGGAACCGAGGCATATACCCCCGACATGATGGGCGGTTTTTATATGGTGGACACAGACGGGAGTATCCATACCATTGAAAAAGAGATCAATCAGTACAATGCGATCGTGTGGAACAGCACCAATACCAGGATGTTCGTGGTGGATACCTACCATGAATGCCTGCTGTCTTACCCCTACGATTTGGAGCGGGGCATCACGGGGCCGGCGGAGACGGTCATCCGTTTTACTGAACAGGGGATGCCGGATGGGATGAGCATCGACGCGGAGGACAACCTCTACGTCTGCCATTGGACCGGACAGATATCGGTCTGGAACCGGGAGTATCAGCTGGTTAAAACCATCCCCGTACCGGTTGGCTACGCGTGCTGTACGGGATTTGGAGGGGAGGAACTGACCGATCTGTATCTGGCGACGTCCAGATACTGTTATGACGGGGAGCTGCTGAGGAAAAACCCGGGGGCCGGCGGATTGTTTGCGGCGGAAGGGGAAGCAAGGGGAACTATGGATCATTATTATCCAATACATTTATAAACAAGGAGGAACACATTATGTACCCATTCGAGTTTCAGATTCCAACAAAGATTGTGTTTGGTGAGGGAGAGGTTAAGAAGGCCGGCGCTGAGGCGGCGCGATACGGCAAAAAGGCGCTGCTTGTCACCTACGACGAGGACTTCGTAAAAAAGGTGGGATTTTATGACAAGATCAAAAAGAGCTGTGACGAGGCGGGAGTGGAGCTGCTGGAGTATTTTGGCGTAAAATCGAATCCGACAGCTGAGCATGCGGCCGGCGGAATCGAGATCGTGAAGCGGGAAAAACCGGACTGTATCATCGCCCTGGGCGGAGGCTCCGCCATGGATGAAGCAAAGTTTATCGGCATCGCGTCCAAGTACGATGGAGATCCCTGGGACTTTGTTACCGGCAAGGCTCAGATTAAGGAGACGGTTCCAGTGATCGTGGTGGTCACGATTCTGGCAACCTCATCGGAGTTAAACGGCACCGCGGTGATTACCAATGAGACATTGAGAAGAAAAGACGGATTTGCGAATCCGATTATGAAGCCGGCTGTGGCGGTTCTGGACCCGGAGCTGACGTATACCATTCCTCTCAGACAGACTGCATACTCGGCGGCAGACATCGTATCCCATCTTCTGGAGCATTATCTGGGACATAAGCTGGAGTTTGCGCCTTATCAGGATCATTTCTGCGAGGGCGGTATCCGCTCGATTATGGAATGTATGGACAGGATTCTGGCAGATCCCCAGGATCACGACGCGCGTGCGGTGATGATGTGGCAGGCATCCTATGCGTGGTGCGGTTTTTATGACTGCGGATTTGGACTTCCCAACTCCAACATCCATATATTAGGACATTCGTTGTCAAATTTCTACGACACGCCTCACGGTGCGGCGATGTCCATCACGATCCTGGCTACCATGCGCTACTATCTGGATGAGCGCACAGCCAAGTACGCAAAATTTGCAAGAGAAGTGTTCGGCGTGAGAAATGACGACGACAAGATTGCGGCAAGCGCGGGAATCGCAGCGCTGGAGGCATGGTTTAAAAAGATCGGAACACCCTGCACGCTTGCAGAGGCGGGAATCACCGATCCGGAAGCCATCATAAAGATGACACCGGATGCGTTTAAGACTGCGCAGGCATGGGGAGAAGAGACGGAATGGGAATACACAGAAGAGAAGATCCGGGATATGTTCCGGCTCTGTCTGTAAGCGACAGGAGGGCAGGAGAAGGATGAACTGTTTTTTGGGGATTGATTCGGGGACAAGCGGCGTGAAGGCCGTGATTATAGACGAGACAGGCCGTATCCGCAGCATAGGATACCGGGAGTGCGATGTGGTCAGTGAACAGCCGGGGTGGGCTGATCAGGACCCCATGGACTGGTGGAAGGCATGTGAAGGCGCGGTGTCCGACGCCGTGGCAAAAAGCGGAAGCGGCAAGGAGATTGTCAGCATAGGATTTTCCGGACAGATGCGGGGCAATGTCATGCTGGATAAGGATGGAAATCCGCTGGGAAACTGTATGATCTGGCTGGACCAGAGAGCCAGCGAAGAGGTGGAAGAGATCAGACAGATGATTTCCGACGAGGAAGCGCTGGCCATCACCACCAATCACTGTCTCAACAGCTACTGGGCTCCCAAGCTTCTGTGGATTAAAAAACACAGGCCGGAGGAGTACGAGAAGACGGACAAGGTGCTGTTTACCAAGGATTTTCTCAGGTTTAAGATGACCGGGGAGATCGCCACTGAGGTGAGCGATGCGTCTCTGACCTTCCTGATGGATGTGCCGCACAGGTGTTGGTCCGAACGGATGTTATCAGCCATCGGTATTCCCAAAGAGATATTGCCCAAACGGCTGGTGGAATCCTCTGAGATCGTGGGACATCTAAGACCGGAGGTGGCTGCGGCGTGGGGGCTTACCCCGGGAATCCCGGTGGCGGCAGGAGCCGGAGACCAGCCGGCATGCGGCGTGGGAACCGGAGTGGTTGGAGCCGGGACGATCGGTTCCTCCATCGGAACCTCTGGAGTGGTGTTTGGCTGTTCCGATCAGCCCTTTACCATAGAGAAGGAGTGCGGAACCTTCAGCATGTGCCATGCAGTGCCGGACCAGTGGTGTTTTCTGGGACTGGCGCTCACCAGCGGCGCTTCCTTCAAATGGCTTCGTGACAACATATTTCCCGATAAAAAGAAGCTTATGGCTGCAGAGGGAACCGATATTTATGACTACATGACGGAGTTGGCAGGACATGCCGGGACGGGAAGCGGCGGACTGATTTTCCTTCCCTACCTAAACGGCGACAAGACTCCGAACAACGATGAGAATGCAAGGGCCGTATGGTTTGGACTTTCCCAGCGCCATGGCATCAACGAAATCTGCCGAAGCGTGATGGAGGGCGTTACCTACTCTCTGCGTGATACGGTGGAGCTGTTTCGTGAATGTGGGATGGAGGTCCGGCAGGTGGTGGCTTCCGGAGGTGGAGCCAAGAGCCGTCTGTGGCGGCAGATGCAGGCGGATATCTATAACGCCAGCGTGGTGACCATGAATATGGAGGAGGGACCGGGAGCCGGAGCGGCCATCCTTGGGGCAGTTGGAGCCGGTTATTATAAGACGATCAAAGAGGGCTGTGATGCCATCTTAAAGGTTACCTCCGTGACGGAACCAAATCCGGAGCAGGTGAAAATCTACGACGAATACTATCAGATTTACCGGTCGCTGTACGCTTCACTGAAGACAGAGTTTGCCAGAAATGCAGAGATTGTGAAGCGGTATTGAGACCGCAGGAAAGTGGGAATAACAGGTGATTAGAGCGTCAAATCTGAGCAGATATTACGGGAAACGTCCCGGAGTGACAGACATACATTTTACCATTCAGGAAAACCAGATTGTAGGTCTTTTAGGGCCCAATGGGGCCGGCAAATCGACCATCATGAAGATGCTTGCAGGCTACCAGCTGCCCACCGCAGGAACCATCGAGATAGATGGGCGGGATATACTGGAGGTTCTGGACCAGCATCTGATGTGCGTTGGCTTTCTGCCGGAAAATCCGCCGCTCTATCCGGAGATGGAGGCGGAGGAGCTTCTGCTCTTTACGGCCTCCGTCAAAGGCATACAAAAGGCGGAGAGGGCGGAGCATGTTCAGAAGATTATGGAACTGACCCAGATCACCCATGTGAAGGACCGTCTGGTCAAAAATCTCTCCAAGGGCTACCGCCAGCGAGTGGGACTGGCCCAGGCGCTCATCGGACTGCCGAAGATCATCATCCTGGATGAGCCGACCGTGGGCATGGACCCGGCACAGATCTGTGAGGTGCGGAGGCTTCTTGAACAGCTGAAAAAGGATCATACCATCATCGTGAGTTCCCATATTCTGGCGGAGATTGCGGAGATCTGTGACTGGATCATCGTGATAAACAAGGGGCGGCTGGTGCTGGAGGAATCCATGGACGAGCTGCGCCATGGGAAGATGGACGACGACCGGTTTATCCTGAGGACGACGGCAGGGACAGAGGCGCTGGAGCGCTGCTTGGCAGATGTCGAGGGGATCGGGAGTATCACAGAGACCCAGGACGGCCTCTATCTGGTTCAGGCCGATGACAGCGACGAGCTGCGAAGCCGTGTCGCCGCCGCCATGGTGGGAGCGGGACTGCCGGTACTGGAGATGAAGAGGTCAGGACATAGTCTGGAAGAGATATTTTTAAAGCTTACTGCAGATTAGAGACGGAGGTACTGGATATGGCGGCAATTTTAAAAAAAGAACTGAATACCTATTTCGGGACCTCCTTCGGCTTTATCTTTATGGGGATATTCCTCCTGCTGTCCGGGATTATGTTTACCATATATAACCTGTTGGGGAGGAGCGCCTCCATGGCGGGGATGTTTGATCTGTTAAAGAATTTTACCGTTATCTTCTTCCCGGTTCTGGTTATGAAGCTGTTTGCGGAGGAGCGGGAGCATGGAACGGAGGCTTTTCTTCTGACATCCAGGATCAGAGTATGGCAGATGGTATTGGGGAAATTTCTCGCCGCCTGCGGAATCTTCGCGGTTTCTCTGGCTGTGACGCTGATCTACGTGGGAATCATCGCCCGCTATGGGATGCTCAATCCCGGCGCGGTAGCAGTCTCCTACCTGGGGTTTTACTTACTCGGAATCAGCATGATCGCCGTGTGTATGCTGGTGGCCTCCTTTGCAGACAACCAGGTGTCGGCGGCAGTGCTTTCCTTTGGAATCCTGTTTCTGATGGTTATTCTGCTGTCCTTCACCAAGTCTTTACAGATTCCGGTGATATCCCCGATTCTGTCGGCCCTGGCAATCACAAAGCGATATGACAGTTTTGTCCTGGGAGTCATATCTCCGGGACCGGTACTTTATTATCTGGGAATGACGGCGGTGTGCATAGTGATGACGATCCAAAACATGGAATTCAGACGGCTAAAGTAGGGAGCAGGATGAGAGAGCACGAAAAATACAGGAAGATAAAACGTAAATTTGCGCTGCAAAGTCTGGCGCTGATTGGGCTGACAGTCCTCTGTACGGTGCTGGTGGTGATGACCGGATATCGAAGCGGGGCACAGGTGGATCTGACGGAACAGAGATTGTTTACGCTTACATCGGATACAACATACATTGTACATAACTTACAGGAGCCGGTCCGAATCGCTGCGGTCTGCGAGACCGGGCGCGAGGAGCCGATGGTCAGGGCCTTGCTGACAGAGTATGAGAAAGCCTCTGAAAAGATAGAGGTGGACTGGCTGGACGCGGAAAAGAATCCCTCCGCCCTTGCCTCCTACGATCTGGGAGATGTGGTTGCGGTCTACAACGGCTCGATCATTGTGGAGGGGCCGGAGCGGACGAAGATTATCAGCAGCGATGAGCTTTTTAACTATACCTCCGAGGGGAATTATTTCTACGGAGAGCGGGAGATCACCGGGGCGATCCGCTATGTGACGGAAAAAGAACTTCCCCTGGTCTGCTTTCTGACCGGTCACGGGGAAGTGAATGCGGGAACTTATCTGAAAAAGGCCACAGCCGATCTAACCAGAAATGCTTACGGAGTCCGCAGCCTGGTGCTTTTACAGCAGGAGATACCGGAGGAAGCCAGGATTCTGGCGATGATATCGCCGACGGAGGATATCACCGCGGAGGAGCTTGTGAGAATCCGCAGTTTTATGGAGGAGGGCGGCACCTTTTTTCTGACCGTGGACCCTTTTACAGCCGGCAACCAGAGGGTGTTTGAAAATCTCAACAGCCTTGTGGGGGAATACGGAATTGATATCAGCAACAACTATGTGGTGGAGGAGGATTCCAGCTATTATCTGACGGACAATGACACCTATCTGATCCCACGGTACGGTTCCCACGAGATCACGGCCCCCATCGGTGATATGCAGAAGATGGTGGTGCTTCCGATGGCCAGAGGACTGGGAGCGGTGCAATACGAGGAAGCAGCGGTGACCAGAGAGATTCTGCTTCTGACCTCCGACAAGGCGTGGGCGCGCAATGATATGAGAAACATGGCGGCAAACTGGACCGCCTCGGACATCGAGGGACCGATCGCGGTGGGATTTGCCGCGCAGAAGGGCAACGCGGCCAACAGAGAGCGTTCCTCGCGTCTGGTGGTGATCGGTGATTCGGATTTTCTGACGGACAGCGGTTATGAAATGCAGGCCAATTCCCTTCTGTTCTCCAACAGCATGGACTGGCTGCTGGGCGGCCGGGAGACAGAACTGATAGCCGGAAAGGTGATGAATGCGGAACGGATCTTCGTACGGGGAAGTGATTTTATGAAATTAACCGTGATCTGCTGTGCGGTATTGCCGATGATCTGCTTTGTGGCGGCGTTTCTCTGGTGGAAGCTTCGGAGGAACGGCTGATGGGAAGATGCAGAACAATCGCGGTTCTCGCCGTGATGACCGCGGCGACGGCATTGCTGTACGGAGTCGTCTCTTCCCGGTCAGATGACGGAGAGAAGCGTCTGTACCGCCTGGATAAAACAGAAACGATAGAAACCATATGCTTAGAGAACCGGAGCGCCAGCTTAAAGTTCTGGAAAAATGAGGATCAGCAGTGGATGGTGAAGGAAGCCGGCCTGACGGGAGATGAGAGGGCAGCGGCCGAATACTCTGCCGGCGCTGAAAAAATGAATCTGCTGCTGGATGCCCTTTCCGGCCTGACGGTGACCCGCTGGCTGGATGAGGAGAATCCGGAATACGGCCTGAGCGGGGAAGGGATAAGCAGCACTGTGACCTTTACAACCAGCCAGGGAAATCACTATGGTTTTACAGCGGGTAATCAAACCATGACAAGGAGTCATGTCTATATCCGGGATGTGAACAGCGGGCAGACCGCCATCACGGATCTGGGGGCTGTGGCACAGCTTGGCGGCGGCGTGGATTCCTTCCGAAGCCGCGCCGTATTCCGGGTGGATATGGATCAGATCCGGGCGCTGGAGTACCGGACTGGGCAGGCCAGGCCGTTGATTCTGGAGCAGACAGGCGGGAGGTGGCAGATGAAGGCCCCTTACGTCTCCCCGGCCAGGGAGATTGAGATCACCGAGCTGCTCTCGGAGATGAAAGACTGGAATCTGTGTGCGTTTGCCAGCTCCACGGCCTACAGCCGGGAGCAGATGGGACTTTCCGGAGGCGGAAGCGTACTGACCCTGACCGATGCGTTGGGTAATACGCAGACACTGGAAATCGGAAAGCCGGTTGACGGGCTGGTGCCGGTGCGAAACGGGGAGAAGGACGATATCCTTCTACTGTATGCGGACGAAGTGAATCTGGAGTATTTAAACGCCGACAAGCTGCTGTTTTTCGCTCCGTTGAAAGCGGATGTGGATCAGGTAAAGGGATTGCAGCTGGAGGTTGACGGTACGGTTTTGAAATTTGCTTTGGACAGTGAACATAATCAATTCTACTGCAATGGGATTCCGGTTGACCCGGAAGCATTTTACAGTTTTTATATGTCCTATATGGCGATGACGGCAGTTGGGGGAGACAGCAAAGAGCCTGAGGAGAGTGGGGCGCAGCTCGCTTCACTCACGACAGAATATAAGGACGGAAGCGTCAAGCAGGTGCGCCTGGTCCAAAGAGATACCGATACCTGCTATATGGTAGTTAATAATAGCTACAGCGGTTTTTACACGAGCCATGAGAAGCTGATGACTCTGATCTCAAAGCTGAACCGGCTGGCTAATTATTAATAAAACAGAAAGTAAAGGAGAGAGAACATGAGAAAGTCGAAGAAAGTGGTAGCGGCAGTCGTGACAGTGGCAATGGCAGCGGCCATGCTGGCGGCGTGCAGCGGCAGCAAGCCGGCAGAGACCGCAGCAGCGTCCGGGGGTACGGGGACAGAAGCGGCAGGGAGCAAGGCGGAGGAGACGCCGGCACAGAAATCCGATGTGACCATCGGCAAGATTCCGATCACATTGAAGCATGATGTGCACGGCAATGATGCCAAGTGGGCGGAGATTTACGCAAAAGAGAAGTACGGCGCAGCCTACGAGGTCATCGATCCGGACAATGACCTGTCAAAGGAAATCGCAGCCATGGAGACCTTCATCGGCAAGGGTGTGGACGGAATCATCCTTCATCCGGTCGATGAGAACGGTGTGGATGAGATTATCCAGGAGGCAAGAGACGCGGGCGTCAATGTGATGACCTACAACGTGAAAGCCGCAGGCAAGAAGGTGCCGTTCCTTGGAATCGACGAGGCGACTCTGGCAGAGCAGATGGGCGCGGATATGGCTAAGAAATGGATCGAGCTGTATCCGGAGAAAGAGGTTGCCGTGGGTCTGGTATCCTGGACCGACATCGCGTTCTGTTTTGACAACAGAACCGGCCCGTTCTTAAAGGGCGTAAAATCCGTGGTGGATTATCTTCCGACGGATGACTGGGGGTTCAAAAACTCTGAGGGAGAGAACTTAACGGGAGCTACCTACTGGGAGCATGCAGGCGGTGATCTGGAGCTGGCTCAGACCGTTACCGCGGATGCTATCACCAAGCACCCGGAGGTGAACATCGTCTACGGAGATAACGTATCCAACGGACTGGGCTGTTTATCCGCCTATGAGGCAGTGGGCAGAGGTTTTGCCAAGGACGGCGTTCCGCTGACGGAGATCATCGCATCCACCGACGCGTCCTCCGGCGAACTGACCAAGCTTGCCGATCCTTCCTCATCCTTAAAGTATTGCCTGGGCATGCAGCCGCAGACCAACGCCTATGCTGAGATCGATATGATGATGTCGATCATCAACGGGGAGCTGGACAACGATACCTATGTGGAAAAATCCACGCCGGATGTGTATTTCAACTACTACAAGGATTCCCTTGAGGATATGCAGGACTGGTACAACACCCAGTATCTGCCGGATACCAAGCTGGATCTGACAGGATCATTCAAAAAATAAGTAAGAGGAACTTTCGAGGATGTTACAGGAGGGGGAAGAGATCAACCTGCTCTTCCCCTTTTTATCCACTGTATGCGGGGAGGTAGCAGCGTGGCAAATGAGAATATACTGGAAATAAAAAATATTTCAAAGCATTTTGCAGGTGTGAAAGCGCTTGACGATATCAGTTTTACCATAAAACGGGGCACCTGCCACTGTCTTGTGGGAGAGAATGGGGCAGGCAAATCCACCCTGATCAAAATTCTGACCGGGGCACATCCCAAAACTTCGGGAACCTTGATTTACAACGGAAAAGAATATAACCCGGTCAGTACCCGGGATGCGATGAACCACGGAATCGGCTGTCTGTTTCAGGAGCTGAATGTGGTAGAAAAACTGAGAGTGGAAGAGAACATATGTCTGGGCCTTGAGAACACCAAGTTTGGCATCATCAGAAAGCAGTCGAACCAGAAGGTGTTTGAGATTCTGAAAAAACTGGACGGCTCCATCGAACCCAGACAGTACATAGAGGAACTGAGCGTCGCAAAACGCCAGATCGTGGAGATGGCAAAGGCGCTGGCGATGAACTCCGATCTGATTATCATGGATGAACCTACGGCCTCTCTGACGGAAGCGGAGGTGGAGAAGCTGTTTGGCATCATCGCCGATTTAAAAAGACAGGGAATCACGATTATCTACATCTCCCACCGACTGGAGGAGATTATGGAGCTGGCGGATGAGATCACCGTGCTGCGGGATGGAAAACATATATCCACCAAACCCAGAAGCGAGGTGGCAAACCGGCAGGTTTTGATCCGGGATATGATCGGCAAGGTCATTATGGAGGATTATGTGCCCAATGAGGTGGATCAAAGCAAAAAGCGGCTGGAGGCCCGTCATCTGACCAACCGGAAATTAAAGGATGTCAGTTTTGAGCTGTATCAGGGGGGAAATCCTTGGCTTTTACGGGCTGATCGGAGCCGGAAAAACGGAAATTGCCCGGGCGCTGTTTGGCGCGGATGATTACGAGGGCGAGGTAGTCATCGATGGAAATGCGGTGAAGCTTTCCTCACCTCAGAAGGCCATTAAAAACGGGATAGCACTGGTGCCGGAGGAGCGGAGAACCCAGGGAATCTGTACCTCATTGAGCATAGCAACCAATATGCCGATGATGGACTACGCCACGGTTTCCCACACCGGCCTGATGAATCAGGGAAAGGTAACCGCGCTGGCCAGGAAATATGTGGGGGAGATCGGAATCAAATGCCGTGACGAAAACCAGACCGTAGCCTTTTTATCAGGCGGAAACCAGCAGAAGGTGGTGCTGGGCAAATGTCTGAATGCCGGACCAAAGGTGATTCTTCTGGATGAGCCGACCCGCGGAGTGGATGTGGGGGGCGAAACAGGAAATATACCATATCATCCGGGAGATGACAAAGGGCGGCTGCTCCACGATCGTATTTTCCAGCGAGCTGCCGGAGATTCTGGGGCTGTGCGACCGGATCGGCCTTCTGTATGAGGGGGAGATCAAAAAAATCATACCAAACGATGATACTGTGGACACGAGAGATATCATGTCGGTTGTTACCGGAGGTGAAGAGTGATGAGTAAGAAAATAAAATTAACGCCGGATTCCCTTCAGAGTCTGGCGGTGCTGGCAGCGCTGATTCTCGCCTGCGTTGTGGGCGTTGTGCTGGAGCCAACTCTGTTTTTGACTGTAAGCAACTTTACCAACATGCTGGTATCCGCCTCCAGTATCATCATCGTGGCCTCCGCGGTGACGATGGTCATTATCTCCGGAAACTTAAATCTGTCCGTGGGCGGTTTAAGCGCCATGGGAGCCGTCACCTTTGCATTGATGGCCAAGTCAGGGATTCCGGTTTTGATGGCGGCGCTTCTGGCAGTGCTTCTCGGCGTGGCGGTGGGCGCGCTGACTGGATTTATCATATCCTGGTTTAACTTACCCTCCTTCATCGTGTCTCTGGCATTTGACTATATCGGACGGGGTATCGCGCTGATAGGCGCAGGCGGTGCGGTGGTATTCGGTCTCCCGGCGGCAGTCGGTATGATCGGCGCCACCATAAACGGAATCCCGCTGTGCGCGGTCTATGCGATCCTTACGGTTTCCTTTTTTATCTGGTTTCAGAGAAAGACTGTTTTTTCGGCCAAGACCTATGCCATCGGTTCCAATGAGACGACGTCCCTGCTTTCCGGCATCAGCAGAAAACAGGTGGTTACCGTAGTCTTTGCCTTATCGGGCGCGCTGGCGGCATTTGTGGGGATCGTGGTTACGTCCCGGTTCAGCGCCGCGGACAGCGGCATATCCTCCAGCCTTTCCAACGACTGCATCATCGCGGCGGTGTTGGGGGGAACGGATATCAACGGCGGGCGCGGAACCGTGATCAGCATGCTGATCGGAGCATTTTTCATCACGGTGCTGACCAATATCATGAACATGCAGGGGATGACGGTTTACACCCAGAACGTGGTACGCGGCGTCGTTCTGATCCTGGCGATCTGTCTGAATAATATTATCCGCGAAAAAGTAAAGCTCTGAGAAAGGAGATGGAACGATGAAGCAGAAAAATGGATTGAGTTTGTCAACAAAAAAGAATGTAGTGCTGCTGGTCATACTCGTACTTATGGGATTGTTCTTTTCCACTCAGAGCAATAAGTTTCTGAGCGTCTACAATGTGACGAATATGGTGCGCCAGAGTTTGCCGAACTTTATAATCGGCTGCGCCATGACCTTTGTCATAGCCAGCGGATATATCGACTTGTCGGTGGGAGGCGTGATGGGAATCAGCGCCATGTTATACGGCTATCTCTGTATCTGGGGAGTCAACCCGTGGCTGGCTTTTCTGCCGGTTTTGATCCTGGGAATCGGGATGGGCGGCCTCAATACCTTCATCACGGAAAAACTGAGAATACCGGCCATTATGGCGACGCTGGCAACCTGGATTGCGGCTCAGGGCATGGCTCTTGCAGTGTGTAAAGCGATTCCCATCACCTCCCAGGAGGTAAAGACGGTGACGATATTGAATTCCTTAAAATTCGGCAAAATCCCGCTGGCGGTTCCGATCGTGATCGTGGTAATTCTGGTCTATATGTTCCTTGAAAAGAAAACCATTCTGGGAAAATATGCGATTGCCATCGGCGGAAACTCTGCGGCGGCAGTATTTTCAGGAATCAATGTGGTGCGGATGCGCCTGATCTTTTACTGCCTCACCGGCGCCATGGCGGCATTGTCCGGCATCTGGCAGGTAGGGCGTATGGGATCGGCTGATCCGACGATCGGTACCGGCTACGAGTTCAAGATCGTGTCGGCCTGTATCCTTGGCGGTGTGAACATCAAGGGCGGGGAGGGGACCATCGCAGGCGTCATGATCGGAACTGCCATATTAGTCATGCTCACCAACGGGCTTCAGATGCTGGGCGTCAATTCCTTCTACCAGGATATCATCACCGGTTTGGTATTGCTGGCGGCAGTCATTATCAACAGCTACACCGGAAAAGTAACGTTCAAAAAGGCTGCCCAGGCAGCAAACTAAAGGGAGGTATCAACATGTTAGTAAATGCAAAAGAGATGCTGGAACAGGCAAAGAGAGAGAATTATGCGCTTCCGGCCGCTGACTTTATCGATCTGGATTCGGCCAGGGCTTATGCCAAAGCCGCCAAAAAACTGGGGCAGCCGCTGATGCTGGCTTACGCCCAGGTATTTGAGGATTTCTTTACCCTGGACGAAGCGGCTGCGGTTGGAAAGATCGTGGGGGAGAGCGTGGATATTCCGGTTGTGCTTCATCTGGACCATGGAGTGGACGTGGAATATATCAAGAGGGCGGTAAATCTGGGCTTTACCTCTGTTATGATCGATGCGTCCAGCGACAGCTTTGAGGAGAATGTCAGAAAGACGAAACTGATCGTGGATTATGCGCACGCCAGAGGTGTGACGGTGGAGGCGGAGATCGGCCATGTGGGACAGGGATCGGCGGACGATTCTATCTACACCACGGCAGGGGAAGCGAAACGGTTTTATGAGGAAACAGGAGTGGATTTTCTGGCTGTGTCCATCGGAACCGCCCACGGGGTATATAAAAGTGCGAAAGCGCCGGAGCTTAATTTTGATGTGCTGCATGAGATCGCGGCCGCTATACCGATTCCGCTGGTGCTTCACGGAGGCTCCGGGACAGGGGATGAAAATCTGCACCGCTGCGCCGTGGAGGGGATTACCAAGATCAATATCTACACGGATTTCTTATTGGGGGCCATGGATGCCGTGAAAGCAGCCGATCCCGCCGATTATCATGCTCTGAAACGGGCGGCGGCCGAGGGCATGACGCAGGTGATGGAACATTATTATCATGTATTTTCAAGGAACTGGAGGTGACGGAGATGGAAAAGAGAAACGTTAGAAGACCATTTTTCATAATCAATCCCAAATCCTATCTGTACGGGAAAAGGCGGTGGAGCTGGCCGAATATGTGGACCGGCTGGCGGTGAAATACGATTTTGACGTATTTTTTACCGCGCAGCATGTGGACCTGCCGTCCATAAAAGCGGCGGCCCCCCATCTGATTGTGACGGCACAGCATATGGACGGCTTGGCCCGGGGCAGAGGGATGGGACACATATTGCCGGAGGCGCTTAAAGAAGCGGGGGTCGAGGCGACCTTCTTAAACCACGCCGAGCATCCCATGACGGTAAACCAGCTGGCAAAGGCGGTGACCCGCGCCGATGCGCTGGGAATTATCACGATCGTATGCGCGGATACGGTGGAGGAAGCCGCTGTGATCGGAAAATTCGCGCCGGATATCATGGTATGTGAGCCCACAAGCCTGATCGGAACCGGAACGATCAGCGATTCCAACTATATGACGGCAACCAATGAGGCCGTGAAGGCCGCCTCCCCCACCACCCTGGTACTCCAGGCGGCGGGCATCAGCAGCGGACAGAATGTTTACGATGCGATTATGTCAGGCGCGGACGGCACCGGAGGGACCAGCGGAATCGTCGCGGCGGAGGACCCATTTGCAACGCTGGACGACATGTTTTTATATCTTGATAAGGCGAGAAAAGAAATCGCAGGAGGAAAAGAAGATGAGCGTATATAAGGAAACCCTGATTTTAAGGTCCAATGGACAGAGACCGACCTATCACAATGTGACAAAACAGGTAAAGGAGATCGTGGAGAAGAGCGGAATTCAGAATGGAATCTGCGTGGTGCAGTCCCAGCATACCACCTGTTCTGTGATCTTTGAGGAGTTTGTACACGATACAGATTTTAATGGAGACGAGTATCTGCAGGTGGATTTAAACAGAATCCTGGACCGGATTATACCGCGTGAGCTGACGGACAACATGCAGTACCGGTATCCGGGTCCCAAGCATCTGCAGTTTCTGATGGATCTGGACGATCCGCAGTTTCCCAAGGACCCAGGTACGATCCTCAACGGCGATGCCCATATCCGCGGCTCTCTGTTTGGGGCCAGTGAGACCTTTGTGCTTGAAGGCGGGAAGCTGCTGACAGGCGCTGTGGGATATGTTTATTTCATTGACTGGGACCAGAACCGTGTGCGTGACAGAAAGTGTCATGTGCTGGTGATGGGGGAGTAAAATGATCTGAAAGGAGCCTTTTCATCTCTAAGTATTGAAAACAGGCAGGAAAAATGATAGGATAAAGCCAGGTTACAAGGTTTTGGAGGTGGAAGATGACAGAACGGCAGTTTGAAATTCTAGCAATTATTTCGGAGAACGGAAGAGTCGAGGTGGCTAAGCTGGCTGAGATGTTAAAGATTTCTCAGGTGACGGTCAGGAAAGATCTGGATGTGCTGGAATCGAGACGTCTGATCCGGCGGCAGCAGGGAGTGGCAGAGCTGGATGCGGAGGATGACGTGACGAACCGGCTGGCATACCATCACCGTGAAAAGCTTGCGATCGCCGAGGCGGCTGCGGCGCAGATCAAGCATGGCGAGACTGTCATGATCGAATCCGGTTCCTGCTGTACGCTGCTGGCAGAGCAGATTGCCAAAACGCTGAAGGATGCGACCATCATCACCAATTCCGTTTATCTGTCAGAACACATCCGTCCGGCTCTCGGCAATCAGGTGATTCTTCTGGGCGGAGAGATCAGGATGGACCCCATGGTGACAGTCGGTCCTATTACCATACGGGCGGCAGAAAATTTTTATGTCGATAAATTTTATGTCGGCGCGGATGGCTTTACGGAGGACGGATATTTTACCGCCAGCGACATTATGCGGGTGCAGACCATCCGGGTGATGGCAAGACAGGCCAAAAAGACCATAGTCCTGACCGAATCAGAAAAATTCAGACGCCACGGCGTCATGGCCCTTCTCCACAGCCGCGATATCCATTCGCTCTACACGGATGACAAAATTCCAGAGGCGGTGAGGGAATACCTGCAGCAGGAGGGAGTTATTGTCAATACGATTGATATGGAGAAGAAGTCATAAAGAGAAGGAAAAAAATAACCAACCAGCTGGCGAGGCGGGATGGTTATTTTTTATACCTGTTTTGCCCTTTGTCCATTTTCAATCCCATACCACAAATTTTAAGGAATCGGTAAGCTGCATAAAGTGCATTCTCTGATATAATGAGGGTACAAGATAAGGGAGGTGTGATTATGAGATATTGGAGAGTGGCGGGAATCGCGGTGCTGGCGGCAGCTATGGCTGTCGGAGGATGTCAGAAGAAGGAGGATAAGGATGTGATCGAGCCGGCGGTGATCAGGGATGTGGAAAAGAAGGGACAGGATCTGTGGGAGGCGTACAGCCAGGCGCTGGAGGAGAATACGAACTCGGAAGTGTTTCGGAATAGTTTGGATGATTTCGCATATAAGAGCGCTGCCATGGTTTTGAAGGACAGAGATGTGAATAAAATTACAGTCCCCTCAGTCTGTATTACGCTCTGGGCATGGCGGGAGCCGGCGCAGGGGATGGGACCTCCCAGGAGCTGAATGCAGTTTTGGGCGTCGGAGACAGGGCGGAGCTGGCCGCGGAGTGCGGGAAGCTCTACAGATCTATCTACTACATGCAGAAGTACAACGAGGCGGTCCGGGATGAATACGATATCGGGAATAAGGATGAAAAGATGCCCGAGATCAGTCTGGGCAATTCCATGTGGGCAGACCGGGCCATCAAGCTGAAACCGGAGTACCAGAAGCTGATGACGGACGAGTTCTACGCCTCCATCCACCGGGTATCCTTTGAGGAGGACCAGACCTGGAAGGATATGGCGGCGTGGATAAAGGAGCAGACCAAAGGCGTGCTGGAGCCGAATTTAGAGAAAAATGAGGATACGGTGATCAGTCTGATCAACACCCTCTACTATTATGGCGGGTGGAAGGAACCGTTCTCGGAGTCGGACACGGCGCCTGGGGTATTTACCACGGCCGACGGTACGGAGGTGATGGTAGATTTTATGAATAAGACCTCTCACATCGGCGGCTACAGGAAAGGCGATGGATACCAGGCCGCGGTGCTGGGAACAGGCGAAAGAGAGACGATGATCTTTGTGCTGCCGGACGAGGGTTATACCGTGGACGAATGGTTGGAGTCGCCGGAGAAGCTGAAAGAGGCGTTGGGCGATTCCTATGAGACCAGGGAGATTGACTGGAAAATGCCGAAATTTTCCTTTGGAAGCAGCATGGATTTGGCGGATACCCTGACGCAGTTGGGGGCGGCCGGGATGTTCGGGACTCAGGCGGATTTTTCGGCGATGACCGACAACGACGTGTTCGTCTCCCACATCCTTCAGGAAACCCATATCGGCGTGGACGAGTCCGGCGTGGAGGGCGCTGCCTATACCATGCTTTTGATGGAAGCAGGAGCCGCGATAATGACGCCGGAGAAGGCCAGCATGATTTTAGACAAACCTTTCCTCTACGGAATCTATTCGGATCAGGCCGGCTGGCTGTTTATCGGAATTGTGGACAATCCGGCATAAATTTAAAGGAGCGGCCATAAGTTTGTAGACATGAGTTTGTGGGTATTCTATAATATATAACAGACAGAATCATTATCCATGTGAGCAGGGGGTATATCCGTGAAGAGAGAGACTTTAAAGGAAGTATATCAGGAAGAATATGATTATCTGGAATTTGTAAAGGATTCCACCAGAATCAACCAGATCGGGCTTCACGGCCTGGAGGAAGGGCGGACCAAAAGGCATAAGAAGCTTTTGAGAAAATACGGATATCATGTAGAGAAAAATGAACGGATGTACCGAAGAAGCAAGACCCTGATGGACAATTTAGACGTAATGATCGGCCTCGATTTAGAAAACCGTGTCTCAGCCGAAGAATGTAAGAGGCTGGCCGATTGGCTCTCCAGCCGGGAGTTTCGGGATTACATGGAGGAGAAGACGGACGGGATTCATTATAAGGGGTATGTGTATGGGTGAAGGAAGAGGAATCATACTGTGCGGCAGCAGTTGTCGGCCAGAGCTCATTATATGAGGGAGGAGGGAACCATACCATGTGTGATGCAGTGGAGGCATATGCGGCGGAGAAAGCAATCGAGGTAGAGAAACAAAGTGCTGCTGAATTTTTTAAAAATGGAGCCAGTCTGGAGCTGGTATTAAAAAGCATGAAGACATTGGACAAGGAAACCATTGAAGAGATATACCGTGAAGTGACGGGACGATAATCAGATAAAACAAGGGAGGCTGCAAAGTGGATTGCGGCCTCCCTTTTTAGCTGCCCTGCGGGCTTTTTATCATGGATTTTGATTCGGATGGAGCAGTTTGTGAAACATCCGCGTAAGCACCAGCACTGCGGCGATGGATAAGACGAATTCGGCGGTGAGCTGGGCGTAGGCGAGGCCGTAGAGGGGGAAGATCATGTTCAGGATGTAGAGAGCCGGGATCTCCAGGATGATCTTTCTGAGTACGGCGAAGACGAAGGCTTCTTTTCCTTTGCCTGAAGCCTGAAATACGCCTACGGCGATGAAGTCCATGCACAGGAACGGCAGCGCCAGGCAGAAGCCGCGGAGGAAGCGGGTTCCGTAGGCGATGATCTGATCATTTTTCATAAACAGACTGGTCAGGAAGCCGGCGCCCAAGTAATAGCCGATGGATACGACGGTCAGGAAGGAGAGGGCGATCTTCATGGAGAAGAACAGCGTTTCCTTCATCCGCTTGACGTTGCCGCTGGAGTAATTGTAGCTGATTAACGGCATGATGCCCTGGGATAAGCCCATGGCGATGTACATGGGCACCATGTTGACCTTCTGGGTGATACCCATGGCCGCCACGGCGTCGGAGCCGTAAGACGACGTAAAGTTGTTTAAAACCGTCATGCCCGTCACATTTAACAGGTTCTGGATGGAGGCGGGGATACCGACGCCGCACACACCCAGGACGATATATTTCTGAAAGCGGAACATATCCGGGCGGATGCACACGAAGGTATTTTTCCGCCTGTAAAACAGCAGTACAAAGAAGTAGCAGCATGCGAAGCAGTTGGAGAGAAAAGTCGCCAGCCCAGCCCCCTCGGCTCCCATGTTCAGCCCCCAGGGCAGGATAAATATCGGGTCCAGGATGATATTCAGCAGACAGCCGCTCATGGTTCCGATGCTGGCGTGGAGAGCCGCGCCCTCGGAGCGGAACAGATAGGCCATCACCACGTTGAGGATCGCCGGTGTGGCGCCGCAGGCCACCGTCCATCTTAGATAGGCTTCGGTAGCCACGGTAGTTTCCGGGCTGGCGCCCAGGAGGACCAGCAGCGGCTCTTTGAACAGGATATAGAGCAGTGAAAATGTGAGGCCGCATATCACGGAACAGCAGAAGCCGAACGCGGAACTTCGGCGGACGGTCTCGCAATCCTTCTTGCCTAAAGAACGGCTCATCATGCTGGAGCTTCCCACGCCGAATAGGTTGTTGATCGCGTTGAACGCCAGCAGAACCGGCGCGGCCAGGGTGACGGCCGCATTCTGGACGGGATTGTTCATCATCCCTACAAAATAGGTGTCGGCCAGGTTGTAAATCACCATGACCAGGGAACTGAGTATGGTGGGAACCGCCAGAGTTAAGACGGCTTTTGGTATCGGTGTCTTTTCAAATAATGTTAATCGTCGTTGGTCAATCATGTCTTAGTTATCCTTCTTTTGTTATCGGAAAGCAGTGGAAAATCTGGTTTATGGCTTCCAGCTGCCGGGTGATTCTATGACGTCGGTGACTTCCGCCCACAGGGGAACATCGGTGTCGCCATGTTTTTTTGTACCGTTCAAAACGCTGTTGTGCAACTCATCTATATTCATATATCCGTTGATGTCTGTGCCTTTTGAGGGATTGTAGTTGCCTTTATAGTCGGTGCCGCAGTACCATTTCCCACCAATGACGTCGTAAACCAGATTCGCGGACCAATTGTCTGCAACACTGTTGTCGGGTCTTGCAAAGAGCCATATTCGGTCCTCGACCTTTTCACTGGTAGACTGGGTCTTATAGAACGGCTGGACATAGTAGGTTTTTCCATCCACGGAAATCGTCGGCCATTCATTTCCATTGGCCTCAAAAAAGGCTTTTCGTATTTCCGTATTGTTTAAGCGACTGCCATAATTTGCAATAAACTCCCAAAACCCAGTCAGCAGCTGCCCCTCCGGCGTCTTCGTCGGATTCTCAGGATTTCCGCCTCCACCGGAACCGCCGTCATCCTTGTGCTTACTGCAGGTAATCGCCACCGAATCCCTATTCATAAGCAGCGTGTAGGTGCCTCCTGTCGGGCAGTGGGCATCGGTATTGGCGAGAAGATCCTGGGCATCTGCTTCCTTATAGTTGGAACTCATCGCCCTCTCATATAGAATCTGGCGTACCAGCATGGTTCTGTTTGCCTCACAGACCCGTCTCCTGGACTGGTCCTGATAAGCAAAAAGCGGGGAATCGCAATCACAACGAGAATCGCAAGGATCGCAATCACAACCAGTAATTCTACCAGGGTAAATCCCCTGACTTTATTTTTGATATACTTTGTATTCATGAAAATCTCCCCATATTGTCCTGTCCCCTGACAGGAGCAACCCTTATCATCGTAATTATACTGTAGCACATTTTTGCCATTCTGTACACGATGAAAAATGATCCGCCTAATGAAATAAATTTATCAAGAAACATATTGACATTCCCGCATATACTTGATAATATAAACATATGAACAGATATTCATATGTTAAAACGAAAGGGGGAAGCTCATGGCACCACGGAAAGACTTACAGGATATAGAAGTAGATCAGTGTGACTTTATGTTTGTCCACGAGGAGATCGTACAGAAGGTGATGAAGGTTATGCCTGAGGACGGGCAGCTTTCGGATCTGGCGGAGTTTTTTAAGATATTCGGCGATTCCACCAGAATTAAGATTTTATATGCGTTGAGCCAGTCGGAGATGTGCGTCTGCGATATCACAAACCTTTTACAGATGGGGCAGTCGGCCATCTCTCATCAGCTGAGGGTGCTGAAACAGATGCGGCTGGTAAAATCCAGACGGGACGGAAAAACCGTATTTTATTCCCTGGCAGACGGCCATATCGAGACGATTCTGGCCCAGGGCATGGAGCATATTGACGAATAAATACAGGAGAGTACAAGAATATGAAGAAGATTATCAAATTAGAAGGTTTATGCTGTGCAAACTGTGCATCCAAGATTGAGACCGCTGTTCAGAAGCTGGATGGAGTCAATTCAGCGGTGCTGAGCTTTATGACCCAGAGGCTGACCGTGGAAACGGTGGACGGCAGAGAGGATGAGATTGTGGAAGCGTGCAGAAAGATTGCAGACAAAATTGAGCCGGAGGCGGAATTTAAGGTCCTTCGCTAATCAGGAGAGATTATGACTAAGAAGCAGAAAAAATGGTGATACGGCTGT
>Ga0192243_10225_pt1 | contig 22674 bp, 24 predicted proteins | sample Koala_Koa27_K3_FD_131233 | JGI IMG/M metagenome (GOLD analysis project Ga0192243, IMG submission 131233) | Enriched cells from koala feces incubated with labeled cellulose particles, San Francisco Zoo, California, United States - Koala_Koa2-7_K3 ... | reverse complement strand
ACGGACTGCTCGGAGAGCCGGTGTTTTAAGCGGTTGACAAAGAAGTAGCCGCAGACGGCAATATCCTCCGCGTAGGCCGCCTGATAATCCGTGAGGGCACGGATCACGCCGGGGTTGGCGATCTGGATCATCCGCTCCTTGTCGCCTTTTCCGTAGATCAAGAGGGTCTGGCTTTTCAGATCAATATGTTCCGGTTTCAGACAGCAGAGCTCGGAGATACGGACGCCGGTGGCAAACAGCAGCTCGATTACGGCGATATCGCGGAGAATCTCACGGCTGCGGCAGCGGTCCGGGGCGTCCAGGGACAGCTCCTTCTGCCGGTACATGGCGCTTAAAAATGTCTGGATCATATGAAAGGGGATAATCTTGGGCAGGACCTGGGGCTCGCGGAATTTGATGTTGATCCGGCTGAAGGGATTGGCCTCCAAAAGCTCCTCGTATTCCAGGTAATGAAAAAAGCCTTCACGCTGGCTATCTTGCGCTTGATGGACTTGGGTTTATAGAGCTTATGGATTTCCGTAATGTAGCGGGTGACGGACGAGCGGCCTGTGGGGTCCGCTGAGAAGGGAAGAACGATCTGGAGAAACTGCTCTAAATCAATCCGATAGGCTTTTAAGGTTTTATCGTCAAGATTCTTTTGGAACCTGCAGTATTCAAGATAGTCGTGGACCCAGCTGTGTAAATCGTTCATGTCAAAGCACTCCTTTAATCGTTTTATTTCTATTATGAATGCTTTGACGAAAAATGTCGAATATGAAATATATTCTCAGCCGGTCCACGACTGTTATCAGTGGTTTAATCGACGGCGTAGTTTAACTTGACTGTGATGGAGGCCGTCTTGTTCTTGGAGCTGGTGTTGAAGGTCCCGCCGTAGCTGTATTCCTCGGAATCAGAGTTCTGGGCGGTGATCTGGAAGACACCTAGGTTGGCGTTTAAAAGCCGTCCGGCTTTGCTGTTGGAGTTCTGGGTCAGAATATCGATTCTGGCCTTGGCGTTCTGGGTAGCCTGATTGATCAGATCCAGCTTCAGTTCATCCAGCTTGGTGTAGTAGTATTCCGGGGAATCCGAAACAAATTCCACACCCGCCTCGATTAGCTGGCTGACATCGCGGGAAATGTTGTCGATCTTGTCAACGTCGGTGGATGTGACAGACAGCTCCTGAGAGAGATCGTAGCCGTCGGAAACCTCATCGATAATAGACCCCTCGTCGTTGTAAATGTATTTGTATCTCTTGGAGATGTTGACGGAATAGAAGATCATCTCATCCTCGGTGACACCGTTATCCAGCAGATACTGTCTGGTGATATCGGAATTTTTCTTGATCTGCGCATAGGCATCCTTGGCGGTCACGCCGTAGGCGGAAAAGCTTCCGCGCCAGACGATGAGATCGGAAGTAAAGTTCTGGCTTGCCGACCCGGTGGCAGAGATTCCTCCGCTTTGAGAGACCTGCTTAAAATTGACAAGGCCGCTGCTGCCCACAAAAACGCAGATTATGGCGCTGATTCCTGCAATCAAAGCGATAACAATCGATTTGTACTCTTTCATAACATGCTCCTCCTGAAATTTTATGTTGATCTCAGTATAGCATGAGCCGGATGCGGAAAACAATGGAAATAATTCTTACATTATTATGATGAAATGGCACAGAACATATGTTCGAAAAAATCGCAAAAAAGGATTGAAGATTTGCAGGAAACAGGGTATAATAACAGAAAGAACATGAGAAGGAGGCGGATTATGAAAAGGTACATAAAAGCGTTGTTTGCAGCAGGAGCGGCCTGCGCACTGTCACTGTGTATATCCATGGCCGCGTATGCGGGAAGCTGGATTCAGGATTCTGTGGGATGGTGGTATCAGGATGACGACGGCAGTTATCCGGTGAATGCCTGGCGGGTGATCGACAACAACTGGTATCGGTTTGGCGAGAACGGATACATGGTTACCGGATGGTATACTGACGGGAATAACTGGTTTTACATGGACCCCTCCGGAAAGATGATCGCGGAGGACTGGGCGGCAGTCCAGGGGAAGCGGTATTATTTTGACGGCAGCGGATATATGGCTGTCGGCTTTTACAACATTGGCGATGCCCAGTATTATTTTGATGAAAAAGGTGCTCTGGTGAGACAGAATTTCAAAAAGGATTACGAGTATTACGAGGTAGATTCCGACGGTATGATCACGAATATAACGGATCAGGCCAGCTCGGGAGTCACCTACCTGGGAGGAAGCTCGGGAACTACCTTAAAGAATGATCTGGACTACGGATTTGCCGAACAGGTGACGGAGCTGGTGAACAAGGAGAGAAGCAAGGCCGGAGTGGGAAGTGTGTCGCTGGACGCCGAACTCAGTCTGGCAGCTCAGACCAGGGCGGAGGAGATCGCCCAGGTGTTCTCCCACGACCGGCCGGATGGAAGCTCCGGTTTTACGGCGCTGACGGACCTGGGGATTACCTACACCTCCTGCGGGGAGAATATCGCCTCCGGCCAGACCACGGCCAAACAGGTGATGAACGACTGGATGGGCTCCGCCGGTCATAAAAACAACATCATACGCAAATCCTTCAGCCGGATCGGAGTTGGCTGCTACACTGTTAACGGCACTCAATATTGGGTACAATTATTTACAGGAAGAAAATAAAAGGAATAGCCGGCGGGACCGGCTGGAAACTGACATGAAAAAATTATCGGGTAGACAGACTTTATTGGTGGGACTTACATTGTTCTCTATGTTTTTTGGGGCGGGAAATCTGATATCCCCCCTTTTTTAGGTGCACAGGCGGGAACCAGCACCTGGCCGGCGATGCTGGGCTTTGCGCTCAGCGCCGTTGGACTTCCGATTATGGGAGTCAGCGCGGTGGCTAAGGCGGGCGGACTGGATGTGCTGGCGGGAAGGGTACACAGCCGGTTTGCCTTCTGGTTCACATTGTTGATTTATCTTTCGATTGGGCCGTGTCTGGCGATTCCCAGGACGGCCAGTACCTCCTTTGAGATGGCGGTGGTGCCCTTTATAAGCGCCGATGCGCCGTTTAAGGCAGCTCAGGCCATATACTCCGCCGTGTTCTTCGGAATCGCGTTTCTGGTGGCTTTAAAGCCGGACAAGCTGACGGAACGGCTGGGCAAGATTATGACGCCCTGCCTGCTGACGCTGATATTTGTGGTGTTTGCAGGCTGTGTGCTGCATCCGGCGGGCAGCTATGGCGTGCCGGGCGGGACCTATGGGGCTGATCCGGTAGTCAGGGGATTTCTGGATGGTTATCTGACCATGGATACCATCGCCGCCCTGAATTTTGGTATCATTATCTCGCTGAATATCCGGGCCTTTGGTATCGAGGAGGAGGGCTCCGTGGTGAAGGAGACGATCCGGGCCGGACTCACTGCAGGCACGGTTCTGGTGCTGGTCTACTGCGCGCTGGCCCATATCGGGGCGTTGGCGGGAGACACCTTTGGGGTGATGGAGAACGGAGCCAGAACGCTGGCTGCGACGGTCCAGTTCTTGTTTGGAAAGGCGGGCCTGGTCATGCTGGCCGTGATCTTTTTTATCGCCTGCCTCAATACCTGCATCGGGCTTCTCAGCTGCTGCAGCAAGTATTTTGGCACGATTATACCTGGAATCGGATACAAAACCTGGGTGGGTATCTTTGCGGCCGTCAGTCTGGTGATATCCAACATAGGACTCAACCGGATACTGGAGATCTCCGTTCCGGTTCTGAATGCCATCTACCCGGTGGCGATTGTGCTGATCATCCTGGCATTTAGCTGTCCTGGGAGATTTCACAGCGTGTATCGTGGAAGCATTCTATTTACCGGAATCGTGAGTACCGTTCACGCCCTGGCGGATGTGGGGCTGTCTGTACCTGTTGTCAGCGGCTTCATGCAGGGGCTGCCGCTCTACAGGCTGGGACTGGAGTGGATACTGCCGGCGGCGGCGGGGGCTTTCATAGGTATATTGATGGAGTTGCTGCGTTCCAGGGACGGCCGGGACTCGATTCGAACCTAAAACCCCCGAAAAATATATAATAATCGAAAAAAAGCTTGCAAATTTATGAATGTACTTTAAAATATAAAAGATAAGTAAGAAACGAATTCAAATAAAAAATCGGAGTGTAAAGAATATGGCTTTGACGAAAAAACCTGTTACAGGGATGAAGGACATACTGCCCAAGGAGATGCAGATCCGGGATTATGTCATGAATCAGATTAAGGAAACCTATCGCGGCTTTGGATTCTCTTCTATAGAGACCCCCTGTGTGGAGCATATCGCCAACTTGACCAGCAAGCAGGGCGGGGACAATGAAAAACTGATCTTTAAGATCTTAAAGCGCGGCGAGAAGCTGAACCTGGAGAACGCCCAGTCTGAGAGTGATCTGGTGGACAGCGGTCTCCGCTATGACTTGACGGTTCCGCTGTGCCGGTATTATTCCAACAACGCAGCCCAGCTGCCCTCCCCCTTCAAGGCGCTTCAGATGGGAAGTGTGTGGAGGGCCGACCGTCCTCAGAAGGGACGTTTCAGACAGTTTGTGCAGTGTGATATCGATATTCTGGGAGATCCCACCAACCTTGCGGAGATAGAGTTGATTTTGGCCACCACGACTCTGCTGGGCAAAATCGGTTTTAAGAACTACAGGATCAGGATCAACGACCGCGGTATCTTAAAGGCTATGGCCTCATACTGTGGATTTCCGGAGGAGTCCTATGACCAGGTGTTTATCATTCTGGACAAGATGGACAAGATCGGCAGAGACGGTGTGTCAGCCGAACTGATCGAGGCCGGTTATCCGGCAGAGCATGTGGAGAAGTATCTGGCTCTGTTTGATACTGTAGCTCACGATGCGGCTGGTGTGCGCAAACTGGGAGCTGCCTTGCAGTCTGTGATGCCGGAGTCTGTGTCTGAGAATCTGGCGACGATCATGGACAGTGTGGAAGCGGTGGCAGTCAGCCAGTTTGATATTTACTTTGATCCGACTCTGGTGCGCGGCATGTCCTATTACACCGGCACGATATTTGAGATAGAAGTCGAGGGGTTCCCGGGCTCTGTGGGCGGCGGCGGACGCTACGACAAGATGATCGGCAAATTCACCGGCACGGAGACACCGGCCTGCGGATTCTCCATCGGTTTCGAACGCATTATCACCATCATGATGGACGAGGCGTTTACGGTTCCGGGGGAGAAGGAGAAGAAGGCATATCTGATTGAGAAGGGCGTGGACAGCCAGGTGCTGAGCGCCGTGATCAGGGAAGCCATGGAGGAGCGCGCGAAGGGCGTACAGGTCCTGGTATCCCAGATGAACAAGAACAAGAAATTTCAGAAAGAGCAGCTTCAGAAGGAAGGTTACATGGAATTCAAGGAATTCTACAGGGGCGCTCTGAAAAAATAAACAGATAAGAAAACAATCCTAAGGAGGAACAGACAATCATGGCAGAATCAATGTCCGGCTTAAAGAGAACTCACCGGTGTACCGAGGTGACGGAGGCCAATATCGGTGAGCAGATTACAGTGATGGGCTGGGTTCAGAAAAGCAGAAATAAAGGCGGCATCATCTTTGTGGATTTAAGGGACCGTTCCGGTATCCTTCAGATGATCTTCGAGGAGAGCGACTGCGGCACGGAGAACTTTGAAAAAGCCGAGAAGTTAAGAAGTGAATTTGTAATCGCAGTGACGGGCGACGTGGTGGCAAGGTCCGGCGAGGTCAACAAGAACTTAAAGACCGGAGCCATCGAGGTGCGGGCGAAGTCTATCCGTATCCTGTCCGAATCCGAGACCCCTCCCTTCCCGATTGAGGAGAACTCGAAGACCAAAGAGGATCTGCGTTTAAAATACCGTTATCTGGATTTGAGAAGACCGGACATCCAGAGAAACTTAATGGTGAGAAGCCAGGTTGCGACTCTCACACGTCAGTTCCTGGCAGAGGAAGGATTCCTGGAGATCGAGACTCCGACGCTGATTAAGAGCACTCCTGAGGGCGCCCGCGACTATCTGGTACCCAGCCGTGTGCATCCCGGTTCCTTCTACGCGCTGCCTCAGTCACCGCAGCTGTTTAAGCAGCTGTTGATGTGCTCAGGTTATGACCGTTACTTCCAGCTGGCCCGCTGCTACCGCGATGAGGACCTGCGCGCGGACCGTCAGCCGGAATTTACTCAGATAGACATGGAGCTGTCCTTCGTGGATGTGGACGATGTTCTGGATGTGAACGAAAGGCTTTTAGAGAAGCTGTTTAAGGAGATCTGCAACTTCGACGTTCAGCTGCCGCTGCCGCGTATGACCTGGCGGGAAGCTATGGACCGTTTCGGCTCCGACAAGCCGGATATGCGTTTTGGCATGGAGTTAAAGAACGTGTCCGAGACTGTGAAGGACTGCGAATTTGTAGTATTTAAGGGCGCTCTGGAACAGGGTGGTTCAATCCGCGGCATCAATGCCAAGGGACAGGGAGCCATGCCTCGTAAGAAGATCGACGCTCTGGTTGAGTTTGCTAAGGGTTTTGGCGCCAAGGGCCTGGCTTATCTGGCCATCAATGAGGACGGCACCTACAAGTCCTCCTTTGCCAAGTTTATGAAGGAGGAGGAGCTGGCTGCACTGGTGAAAGCCATGGAAGGCGAGCCGGGAGATCTGCTGCTCTTTGCGGCGGACAGAGACAAAGTGGTCTTTGACGTGCTGGGCAATTTAAGACTGGAGATCGCAAGACAGTTAGATCTGTTAAAGAAGGATGACTTTAAGTTCCTGTGGGTGACGGAGTTCCCGTTACTGGAATACTCCGAAGAGCAGGAGCGTTTTGTGGCTATGCACCATCCATTTACCATGCCTATGGAGGAGGATCTGCATCTGATCGATTCCGATCCGGGTGCGGTACGGGCCAAGGCATACGATATCGTGCTCAACGGCACCGAGCTGGGTGGCGGATCTGTCCGTATCCATCAGGGAGATATCCAGTCCAAGATGTTTGAGGTACTGGGCTTCACGGCTGAGAAGGCTCAGGAGCAGTTCGGATTCCTTCTGGATGCGTTTAAGTATGGAGTACCGCCTCACGCAGGTCTGGCTTACGGTCTGGACCGTGTGATCATGCTGATGGTAGGCGCCGACAGCATCCGTGACGTGATAGCATTCCCCAAGGTGAAGGATGCCTCCTGCCTGATGAGCGAGGCTCCGGCTCCGGTTGATGAGAAGCAGCTGGAGGAACTGGGGATCGAGATCAGCGAGACAGAGGAATAGATTATGATCATACATGCAGACGACAGAAACTCACGTTTCGACGAGGTATACCGGATCTATCAGGAAGCCTTCCCGGACCATGAGCGAAGAACCAGGGAAGGCCAGAGACAGGCCATGGAGAATCCCCATTACCGCCTTCTGATCAAGGAAGCGGAGGGAAAGGCTATCGCGTTTTTGGGCTACTGGGATTTGCCGTCCTGTATATTTGTAGAGCATCTTGCCACTACCCCGGTGTGCCGGGGGAAGGGCTACGGGAAGGACTTGGTGCTGAGGTGTCTCCACGAAGCGAAGAAGCCCGTATTCTTAGAGATTGAGCCGGTTGTCGCGGCCCAGCCCATGACCGGCCGCCGGGCCGGCTTCTATGAGCGCCTGGGATTCCACTGCAACCATTTTCCTTACTTGCAGATGCCCTTAAAGGACGGGGACGAACCTTGTCCGTTGTGGGTGATGAGCTATGGAAGAACCTATACGGAGGAAGAGTTCCAACCCTATAAAAAAAGAGATTTATGAGAATGTTTATAACGTCTTATGACAGACAGAGCGGGGAGCACTATGCCCCCGCTCTTCGATTTCATATTCAGAATAAAGTCTTAAAAGCTGACTTCTCTTTGCCACATCCACCTTCTGGAAGATATTGTGGACGTGGGTTTTTACGGTGCCTACGGAGATGAACAGCTCGTCGCTGATCTCCTGGTTATTCTTATCTTTCAGAAGCACTCTCAGGATGTCCTGTTCCCTGGCTGTCAGATGGTATTGCTGACTGAAACGGAAGAAGGTGGCATCGACCTGTTGGATGGCAGCGGCCTGAGACGGCGCCGGTATTTCCGTGTGTTCTGCGGCCTCCTTTTGTCTGCGGCAGAGGAAGAGGGACATCTGGCGGAGGGCAAACAGGGAGAAGAGGATGCTCATGATATCTTCCGACAGACTTCTGTTATGTATCTTAACCAGAACATCCGAATACGTGTCAAACGTGAATATCACAATCGTGTCTTCGATCACAATCAGCACGGAGAATAGAACGGTCACCAGAAGGATCTGTCTGTAATACTTTAAAAATGCGTGCTGTTCCTGTAGTTCTCTGTGGCTCTTTAAGTAAACAAGTCCCGTAATCCCAAGATAACATGTAAAAATCTGACAGGGCAGGTAATAGATCCAGACCTTCAGCGCCCCATCCGCCATGGCGGGGGAGAACAGGAGGATGAGCGCCACCGAAACCAGAAAGAAGGGATCGGCTTTTGCACTCTTGTCAGGAAGCACCTCCCGCTGAATCTGCGATAAGCAGACACAGGACACCACGATGATCACTGTCTTAAATGCAGGGACATTCATAAACTGCAGATCATAGTGCTGTGAGAAGCCGTCCAGGAACTCTGTCATATAGATGACTACATTGTCAAAGATATAGAAGAGAAACAGGATGGACGTCAGCAGGAATAATTTCTTCTTATACTGAAGATAAAGGATCACTGCGTGGGACAGCACTGCGGTATACAGGATAATTAATATGATGTTGTAGATAAAGGTTACGATTTCCATAAAGCTCTCCTTTGGCTGTCCGAATTTGCTGTTCCTGAAGCTACGATTAATATAACAAATTATCGCCTGGACTGCAACCATAAAAAATTTAAAAATCCTTCAAAAATTGTGCAGTATATACAATGGGTTTAGAAAAGTTTAGATAAAATAATACAAAAGATATAAAAATATACGTCTTTTTCGATAGAGCGATCGTCGCTTTCTCCACCCTCATTTCCTCCTTTCGTTGATTCTAAACCCCACTTTTGTTGGCTATGATGGATTCACAAGGCGGCCGGAAGCCAAAACTCCGGTACGGCACAAAATAATATTTTAAATCAGGAGGAAATGTATCATGGCAGTAAAAGACTTTATTGACACAAACCAGTTTACCAAAGAGGAGCTGATGGAAATCATCAATCTTTCCTTAAAGATCAAGCGGTGTATCAAGGCAGGCTACTATCCACAATTATTAAAGAACAAATCACTGGGAATGATCTTTCAGCAGTCATCTACCAGAACCAGAGTTTCCTTTGAGACTGCCATGTGTCAGTTAGGAGGACATGCACAGTACCTGGCGCCGGGACAGATCCAGCTTGGCGGACATGAGACGATCGAGGACACCAGCGCAGTGCTTTCCAGATTAGTAGATATCGTGATGGCCCGTGTCGACCGCCATAAGAGTGTAGTAGATCTGGCAACCAATGCCACGATCCCCGTAATCAACGGCATGTCTGATTACAATCATCCGACCCAGGAGATGGGGGATCTCTGTACCATGATCGAGCACCTTCCGGCGGGAAAGAAGCTGGAGGACTGCAAGGTGGTGTTCGTCGGCGACGCAACTCAGGTATGCGCTTCCTTAATGTTTATCACCACCAAGATGGGTATGAACTTTGTACAGTTCGGACCAAAGGGCTATCAGCTGAGAGAAGAACATATTAAGATTGCAAAAGCCAATTGCAAGGTATCCGGCGGCACCTTCAAGATCACCGAGGATGTGGAGGAAGCCATGAAGGATGCGGACTTTGTCTATACTGATGTGTGGTACGGACTGTATGACGCAGAGCTTTCCGAGGAGGAGCGCATGGCGATCTTCTATCCCAAGTATCAGGTGACCCAGGAGATGATAAAGAAGGCGGCTCCCCATGTGAAGTTTATGCATTGTCTGCCTGCTTCCAGAGGTGAGGAAGTGGTCAGCGGTGTGATCGATTCTGAGTGTTCCATCGTGTTTGACGAGGCTGAAAACCGTTTGACTGCCATGAGAGGGCTGCTGGTGTATTTCTTAAATCAGGCGGCAAAGCCTGTGGATGAGGAAGAACAGGCCAGAGCGAAAGCCGATCTGGAAGTATTCTTAAAGAAAGCACTGTAGAAAGGAGCGTTACACATGGCCGAGACCGGGGGAAAGAAAAAATTTAAACTGTTTGATGCAATTTTGTCCGTCATCTGCGTGGTATTTGTGGCGGAAGCGGCGGCGCCGGTAGCCGCCATCGGAAATTCCCAGTATTTCTGGTGGATATTCCTTATGCTGACCTTCCTGCTTCCGTATGGCCTTATCGCCTCGGAGCTGGGAACCACCTATGACGGTGAGGGCGGGCTTTACGACTGGGTCAGAAAGGCATTCGGAAGAAAATGGGGCACCAGGGTTTCCTGGTATTACTGGATCAACTTTCCGTTGTGGATGGCTTCTCTGGCGGTTATGTTCCCGGAGGTTCTGTCTATCATCATAGGGCGGCCCATCGGCATGATCCCGTCTCTGATGATCGAGCTGGCGTTTATCTGGATCATCGTGGCGATCAGCTTCTATCCGGTGTGCGACAGTGTCTGGATCTTAAACGGTGCGGCTGTCATCAAGGTGCTGCTGGCCGTGGTAGTGGGCGGTCTTGGAATCTATGGGGCGATCACCCATGGAGTTGCCAATGAGTATGCGGCGGCGTCCCTGCTTCCGTCCTTTGACATCAAGAGTTTGTCCTTCATCTCTGTAATACTGTTTAATTTCCTCGGGTTTGAGGTCGTGTGTACCTTTGCGGACGATATGGAGAACCCCAGAAAAACAGATTCCCCAGGCTATCGTGCTGGGGGGACTGGTGATCGCTGCGATCTATATCTTCTCCGCATTTGGAATCGGAGTAGCGATCCCCACATCAGAGGTCAGCACCAGCAGCGGTCTGATCGACAGCCTGCAGCTGCTGACAGGAAAGAGCGGCGGAATCTTTATCTCCATTATGGGAATCCTGTTCCTGCTGACACTGTTCGGCAACATGGTTTCCTGGTCGCTGGGGGTGAACAGCGTGGCAAGCTATGCGGCAAAGAACGGAGATATGCCGGCGGTATTTGCCAAAACCAGTGAGAAAAATGACATGCCCACCGGGGCTGCGGTGATGAACGGTATCGTGGCAACCGTGGTGGTGGTGCTGGCACCGATTCTGCCGAACCAGGATCTGTTCTGGAGCTTTTTCGCCCTGAATCTGGTGATGTTTTTGATGGCTTACCTTCCGGTGTTCCCGACTTTCTTAAAGCTGAGAAGGATAGATCCGGAGACGGAGCGGCCGTTCAAGGTGGGCGGAAGTCCGGTATTCCTAAAAATATTAGCGGCGCTGCCGATGATTATGATCGTGGTTTCTTTGATCTTCATAGCGGTTCCCCTCAGTCTGGATTCTGAGACGCTTAACGCGACGCTGCCGATTACCATAGGTTCCATCGTATTCTTTGCCATAGGAGAAGTGATTATATTAGTGAAACGAAACTGCAACATTCAAGAAGATCAGACAAATCAAGACGAGGTTATCGTAGAAGGGTAGGGATTTATTATGAAGACATATGAAACAACACCAAAACAGGACGGCTTCCGGATGCCGGGAGAATTTGAGGCTCATGACGGCTGCTGGATGATCTGGCCGGAGAGACCGGACAACTGGAGACTGGGCGCCAAGCCGGCCCAGAAGGTATTTGCACAGGTGGCCGAGGCGATCAGCGAGTTTGAGCCGGTTACCATGTGTGTCAGCAACGCGCAGTACAACAATGCCAGAAATATGCTGCCGGATCAGGCGCGTGTCGTGGAGATGTCCAATGACGACTCCTGGATGCGTGACTGCGGCGCGACATTTGTCGTCAACGGAACAGAGGTCAGAGGCGTGGACTGGTCCTTCAACGCCTGGGGCGGCCTGGTGGACGGATTATATTTCCCCTGGGATAAGGACGATCATGTGGCCAGAAAGATGTGCGATATGGAGAGAGTCGGCCGTTACCGTTTGGACGATTTTATCCTGGAGGGCGGCTCCATCCATGTGGACGGGGAGGGCACTCTGATCGTGACCGAGGAATGTCTGCTGAGCGGAGGAAGAAATTCCAGTATGACCAAAGAGGAGATCGAGGGTGTGCTGAAGGAATATCTGAATCTGGAGAAAATTATCTGGATTCCATACGGTATCTACAATGACGAGACGAACGGCCATGTGGACAATATTATCCACTATATCGCCCCCGGCGAGGTGATCCTGGCCTGGACTGAGGATCAGGCTGATCCCCAGTACGAAATCTGCCAGAAAGCCTATCAGGTTCTCTCCACAGAGAAGGATGCGAAGGGCCGGTCATTAAAGATCCACAAGCTGCTGCTTCCGAAGAATATCCTGATTACCAAAGAGGAGAGCGAGGGCGTGGATGCCGTGGACGGAACGCTGCCGCGGCAGGAGGGTGACCGTCTGGCTGCCTCCTATGCAAACTTCTACATTGCCAACGGCGGAGTCGTGTTCCCCATGTTCCATGACGACAACGATGAGAAGGCCAGAAAGACACTGGAAGAATGCTTCCCGGACCGCAAGGTGGTGGGAATCTACGCCAGGGAGATTTTGCTGGGAGGAGGAAATATCCACTGCATTACCCAGCAGCAGCCAAGAGCATAGGAATCAAAATCCGGCTTTAACACGATACCGGGATGGCTGGACAGATAATAACAGAAGGGAGATCATAAAATGTCAAGAATTGTAATCGCTCTGGGAGGCAATGCTCTCGGGAATACTCCCGCAGAACAGCAGCAGATGATCGACAATGCGGCGCCAGCGCTGATCGGTCTGATCAAACAGGGCCATGAAATCATAGTCAGCCACGGCAACGGCCCCCCAGGTGGGGGTGATCAGCACCGCGCTGGATACCGCCGCGGCCGTCAACCCCAAGGTTCCCAGATTTGAGCTGCCGGAATGTACGGCCATGAGCCAGGGATATATCGGCTTTCACCTGCAAAAGGGCATCAAGAAGGAGCTGAGAAGAGAGGGGATGCCCTGGCACGTGGCTACGGTGGTGACCCAGATCGTGGTTGACCCGGATGATCCGGCCTTTCAGAACCCTACGAAACCGATCGGAAGCTTCTATACAAAGGAGAAGGCCGAAAGGCTGATGGAGGAGAATCCTCAGATCTGCTTTAAGGAGGACGCCGGATGGTGGCGTCCCCCAAGCCGGTGGATATCGCGGAGAAGGATTCTATCTTAAATCTTCTGGATCACGAGTTTATCGTGATCGCCTGCGGCGGAGGCGGAGTGCCCGTGATCCGGGATGAGTACGGTGATTACCAGAGTGTTTCGGCCGTGATTGACAAGGATTTTGCTTCGGCCAAGCTGGCGGAGCTGGTGGACGCGGATTATCTCTTTATCCTGACTGCGGTGGACCGTGTAGCCATCAATTACGGAAAGCCTGATCAGCGGGATTTGACGGAGATCACGGTGGACGAGGCGGAGAAAATGTGCCAGGAAGGACATTTTGCACCGGGAAGCATGCTTCCCAAGGTGGAGGCCGCTATGAAATTCGCCGGCAGCAAGATGGGGAGAAGAGCCGTGATTGCCTCCCTGGAAAAAGCGCCGTTAGCCATGGTGGGAGAGAGCGGAACGCTGATTCACATGTAAAAAGAGCATTGCAACTTCCCCCAAGGGGTGATATGATATTCAGATATTCTATCGTTTGGGGGAAGTATCCATGGAATTAGCTGCAATTACGGCCAATAAAATCATTGCCATGTTTGTAATAGGGGCAATTGGTATGATCTGCTATAAGGCAAAATTATTGATGAGAGAACGAATGAAAAATTATCGGATGTTCTTCTTTTACTGGTATCACCACTTCTGATTTTTACATCCTATCAGCAGGAGTTTGAGGCTGAAAAGCTTCACGGGCTTCTTTTGGCGATTCTGCTGGCGGCAGTCAGTCATCTGATCTCGATTCTGGTATCGATCCTGTTTATTAAAAAAGACCTGGCTCTGATTATGAGATTGAACGGTTTTCGACGGTTTATTCCAACTGTGGCTTCATGGGAATTCCATTGATCCATGGGATATTCGGCTCGGAAGGCGTTTTATGTGACGGCGTATATTACGGTGTTTAATGTGCTGTGCTGGACCCACGGTGTGATTCTGATGACTGGGAAACAGACGCTCAAATCATCGGTGAAGGCGCTTTTGACGCCATGTATCTTTGCGGTGGTTCTGGGATTTCTGTCCTATATCTGCCGGATTGTATTGCCGCCGATTCTGTTAGAGCCCATCACGACGGTGGCGAATATGAATACGCCGCTGTCTATGGTGATTGCCGGGGTATCGATTGCGAGCAGCAATATTCCGGCTATGCTGAAGAAAAAGAGGGTGTATTATATCTGCTTTTTGCGTTTGCTGCTGATACCGGTTCTGGCGGTGGCTGCGCTGAAGGCGTTCCACATTGACCAGGTGATTACGACGACGATGATCGTGTCGACGGCGTGTCCGACGGCGGCATCGGGGACGCTTTTTGCGTTGAGGTATCACAAGAACGCGGTGTATGCGTCGGAGATTTTTGGGATGACGACGCTGTTATCGGTGGTGACGATACCGTTAGTGGTGCTGGTGGCAGGAATCCTATAATATATTAACGTTTCGTGATCTGGATATTGTAATTCATTTCCTGCTGTGTTACCATTGTAAGTGTTTACATACGGGCTGTTGAGGCATGAAAATTTATATATCAAGGAGGAAGTTTTATATGGATATCCGTTATTCAGCAAATCAGAAGGATTTTAAGCGCTACACGACTGAGGAGACAAGAGCAGAGTTTTTGATTGAGAATCTGTATGTGGCCAATGAGGTGGTGGCAGTGTATTCTCATGTGGACAGGATGGTGACGCTGGGGTGTATGCCGACTGACGAGACGGTTTCAATTGATAAAGGAATCGACATCTGGAAGAATTTTGGGACATCCTATTTCCTGGAGAGACGGGAGATTGGGATCTTTAATATCGGCGGAGCCGGGACGATTAAGGCGGATGCGGAAGAGTTTAAGATGGGATATAAGGACTGTCTGTACATTACTAAGGGGACGAAGGAAGTGCTGTTTTCCAGTGAGGATCCGGCGAATCCGGCGAAGTTTTATATGGTGAGTGCGCCGGCGCATAAGGCGTGCAAGACGACGTTTATTCCGACTGAGAAGGCGGCGAAGAAGCCGTTGGGAGCGATGGAGACGTCCAACAAGAGGGTGATTAATCAGTTTATCCATCCGGATGTGCTGGAGACCTGCCAGTTGTCGATGGGGATGACGGTGCTTGATCCGGGAAGCGTTTGGAATACGATGCCGGCGCATACGCATGAGAGACGGATGGAGATTTATATGTATTTTGAGATTCCGAAGGATCAGGTGGTGTTCCACATGATGGGTGAGGGGAATGAGACCCGCCATATTGTTATGCAGAATGAGCAGGCGGTGATTAGTCCGTCGTGGAGTATTCATGCGGGAGCGGGGACTAGTAATTATACGTTTGTTTGGGCGATGGGGGGGGAGAGAATCAGGCGTTTGATGATATGGATAATATTCCGACGGTTGAGTTGAGATAGGGGAGGCATCCAGGAAAACCGTGAGGGAGAGACGGGGCAGTGAGCAAGCCGTCTCTGGGGCCTCCGGGATTCCGGATGAGGATATCCCTAAGCCGGGTGGGGTACAAAAATAGGCACTGCCCTCACATTCGCTGCAAAATCCTGAAGGATTTTGTAGCTCAGGTTCGGCAAATCCAGGCGTTGTGCGCCTGGATTTGGTGCCTGTTTTTGTACCCCACCCGGCTAAGGGCTATCGTCATCCTGCATAGTCGGCCCCAGAGACGGCTTGTTCACCGCCCCGCCTCTCCCTCACGGTTTTCCCAGCTACGGGATTGCCGGGAATGAGGTATGAGGGGGGCTTTTTTTACTTAAAATATTATTCTTGATAGTATTTTTCTATGTAGCGGAAGAAGAGGTATTCGGCGAGTATTAGAAGCTGGACTCGGGATTTAATGCAGATGTCGGCTTTTAGGAAGGAGGTGCTGGTGACGTAGAGGCTTCGGTCTGCGGTTTTGGTGAGGGTGTTGCCGCCTAGGTCGGTGACGGAGATGATGGTGGCGTGGTTTAGTTTGGCTAGGTTGACGGCGGTTAGGATCTCGGTGGTTTCGCCGGAGGTGGAGAAGGCGATGATGAGGTCTTCGCGGGTGGTGGACTTGGCGGAGATGTTCATCAGGCTGCTGTCGTCGTAGGAGAAGCAGGATTTGCCGATGCTTTGAAATTTTTTGGATAGTTCACTGGATACCATCCGGCTGCTGCCGACGGAGAAGAGTTCGATGCGGCGGCTGTGGTATATCATTTCTATGATCTCATCTATGATACGTTCATTGATTAATTCCACGGTTTTTGTGATGTCTTTGAAGAAGTCTCCGGAGTGGGACTCGGCCAGTTGGGTTTGGGTGTCCATCTGGATTTTTAGTGCTGCCTTGAATTCTGAAAAGCCGCGGAATTCCAGTTTTTGGCAGAAGCGTACCAGGGTGGCGGGGGAGGTGTAGAGGCGGTCCGCTAGGTCCTGGATCTTCATGTGGATGACGGCTTCGCTGTTTTTTAGGCAATAGTTTAGGATGTCCACTTCGCTCTTGTTTAGGTTTTTGGTATGGTCTGTTATCTGGTGGTAGACTGTCATAGGTATCTCCCTGAAAAAATTTCGTGAAATGAAAAAATTCGGACCTTTGAACATGGTTGCAAAAGGGCCTGGTTCTATTTCAATTTTGTGGATATTGTTTATAATTATAAAAGATATAAGGGAAGAACACAATAGCTTCCACAAAAACTGTGCAGTTGGCCAACGGCAGAACAAATCTGAAAGATGAGGGAAAGATATCATGAAAAAATTTAACGTTGTGATTGTGGGCGGGGGCAGCAGCCATACGCCTGGGATCATTAAGAGTCTGGTTGACAATCTGGAACGGTTTCCGCTGAAGAAGCTGGTTCTGTTTGATATCGACCGCGACAGGCTGGTGATGGTGGACAAGCTGTGCAGAAGTCTGATTAAGAAGCTGCCGGAGGATTGTGAGTATTTTATGACGACGGAGCCGAAGGAAGCCTACACGGATATTGACTTTGCGTTTGCGCAGGTCAGACAGGGCGGATTGAAGATGAGGGAGAAGGATGAGAAGATCTCTCTGGAGTTTGGATGTGTGGGACAGGAGACCTGCGGGCCAGGGGGACTGGCTTACGGGCCGCGGTCGATTCCGGCGGTGTTTCAGATTATTGACGATGTGAGGACCTACTCTCCGGAGGCGTGGATCATAAACTATTCCAACCCGGCGGCGATCGTGGCGGAGGCTACGAGAAGGAAGTACAATAACTATAAGATCTTAAACATCTGCGACATGCCGGTGGCGATCCAGCTGTCCTATGCAAAGATGCTGGGCATGGAGAAGTATAATGATTTGGACCCGGTGTATTTTGGACTGAATCATTTTGGCTGGTGGACTCATCTCTATGACAAGGAGGGCAATGACAGACTTCCTGAATTAAAGGAGAAGATTATGGCTACGGGGCTGGCGGCGTCCCATGACAAGCACCATTCCGATCCGTCCTGGAGACATACGTGGGAGAATTTCAGAGAGATTCTCACGGATTTCCCGGAGTATCTGCCCAATACATACCTGCAGTATTACCTCTATCCTACGGAGTGTGTGGAGGACAGCGATATCAATTATACACGCGCCAACATGGTGATGGATGGGAGAGAGAGGGAGATGTATGAGCAGTGCCGTCTGGTGGATGAGACCAACGGGCAGCATGAGGTCAATCTGGGATTGTTTAATGCGTTTGGCGATTTTATCGTGGACGTGGCGACTTCCATAGGATATAACAGGACAGACCGGTATCTGGTGATTGTGGAGAATAAAGGTGCCGTCATGGGGATTGCGGATGACGCCATGGTGGAGGTGCCCTGCTACCTGCGCAGCTGGGGACCGGAGCCGGTACGGATCGGGGAGATTCCGACGTTCCACCGGGGGATGATGCAGCAGCAGCTGGCAAGCGAGAAGCTGATCGTGGACGCTTACTTTGAGAACTCCTACCAGAAGGCGCTGGAGGCATTTACGGTGAACAAGACCGTGACCTCGGCGAAGGTGGCGAGAAAGATACTGGATAAAATGATTGAAGCTAACAGAGGATATTGGCCGGAGTTAAACTAAGGACTACAGGAGAGGGAGATTACAGGGATGAAAGAGAGAGAAGCAAGTTTTTCGAAGTTTCAGCAATTGGGAAAGGTGCTGATGACACCGGTTATGCTGCTGCCGATCGCAGGTATACTGGTGGGTATCGGTTCCTCCTTTACCACAGCCAATGTGCTGGGCGTTATGCCGTTTTTGAACAATGAGGCCCTGCAGATTATCTTTAAGATCATGAAGGCAGCAGGCAACACGGTATTTTCCAACCTTCCGGTGATATTTGCCATATCGATCGCCATCGGGTATGCCAAGAAGGAGAAGGGGATCGCGGCGCTTTCCGCATTTCTGGCCTTTCTGGTTATGCACAATGTAGTGAGCGTATTCTTAATCGGAATCGGAAAGCTGGACCCGTCTGCATTGGCAACCGGACAGAGCCTGATCCTGGGAGTTCCGTCTCTGGACTCCGGCGTATTCGGTGGAATTATCGTGGGCTTTATGGTGGCGTGGCTTCACAACAAGTATTATAATATCTCGCTGCCGCCGATTCTGGGAATCTTCTCAGGAACCAAGTTTGTTCCCATGGTCAGCATCGTGGGGGCGGCGCTTTTAGGTATCGTGATGTCCATCGTGTGGCCGCTTATGCAGAACATTTTGTCCTACATGGGAGAGATTATCTACAATACAGGAGCGTTTGGAAGCGTAATCTACGGTGTGACGGAGCGTGCGCTGCTTCCCTTTGGACTGCATCATTTTATCTACCTGCCGTTCTTCTTTACCAATCTGGGCGGTTCCATGACTATCGACGGACAGCTGGTGGAAGGCGCGGTCAATATCTACCAGGCTATGCTGGCTTCGCCGACAGCCATGTTTGACGTGGATATCACCCGGTTTGTCATGAACGGAAAAGTGGTTATGGCGATGTTTGGTCTGCCGGGAGCTGGCCTGGCCATGTATCACTGCGCAAGACCGGAGAACAAGAAGATGGTAAAGGGCCTGATTATAGCGGCGATTATTCCGTCAATATTTACGGGTATCACGGAGCCGATCGAGTATTCCTTCCTGTTTGTGGCGCCGCTGCTGTTTGTGGTTCACGCGGGATTCTCAGGTCTGGCTTACCTACTGACCTACTTGCTGCAGGTTAACGTACCGGGACCTTCCGCATTTGGCGGACCGTTTTTTGAGCACGATATTTAATGGAATTTTGCAGGCAGATAAGGGGGTCTAACTGGATCTGGATTCCGGTACTTGGAGTTGGATTTTTCTTCCTCTACTACTTTACGTTTAAGTTCCTGATTCTGAAGTTTAATTATCTGACGCCGGGACGGGAGCTGGAGGAGGATATGCCGGAGGTGCAGGAGGCTGTGAAATCCGATGACATTATCGGAGAGATTATCACAGGACTTGGCGGAGCGGACAATGTGGTGAGCGTGGACGCCTGCTTTACAAGACTGCGCATCAAGGTGAAGGATAAGAGCGTGGTACAGGATGTGAAGTTCTGGAAGAGCCTGGGAGCCAGCGGCGTGGTGCAGGTGAGCGACGGCGTTCAGATCGTGTACGGCACCAAGGCGGATGTGTACAAAACGCAGATTCGCGGCGTTCTTGGTATGGAATAGGAAAACAGATGAGATAATGACAGGGAGTGCTGCCGGAAACTTAGATCCGGCGGTGCTCCCTGAGCTTTTTGCAGCAGACCTAGGCACTCTGTGAAATCTCTGTGAAAATATAGAAAACCCGTGTTTAATCTGCTACAATATTAACAGATAAACAGATCAGGAGGGACTTTATGGAACATTTAAAGGTTTTGGTCGTGGATGATGAAAGCAGAATGAGAAAACTTGTGAAAGATTTCCTGACAGTGAAGGGATTTGAAGTGATAGAGGCCGGGGACGGCGAGGAGGCAGTGGACATATTTTTTGATCAGAAGGACATCTCTCTGATCCTTTTGGATGTCATGATGCCCAAGATGGACGGATGGGAGGTGTGCAGGACCATCCGCAAGTATTCCCAGGTTCCGATCATCATGCTGACGGCCAGGAGCGAGGAGCGGGATGAGCTGCAGGGCTTTAACTTAGGAGTGGACGAGTATATCTCCAAGCCCTTCAGCCCCAAGATTCTGGTGGCGAGGGTGGAGGCGATTCTCAGGAGGACCAATGTCACCGCTTCGGATCTGATGGAAGTGGGTGGAATCAAGATAGACAAGGCCGCTCACCAGGTGTCGATCGACGACCGGGCAGTGGATCTAAGCTACAAGGAGTTTGAGCTTCTGACGTATTTTGTGGAGAACCAGGGAATCGCATTGTCCAGGGAAAAGATTCTAAACAATGTGTGGAACTATGACTATTTTGGGGATGCCAGGACCATCGACACCCATGTGAAGAAGCTCCGCAGCAAGATGGGAGCCAAGGGTGATTATATAAAGACTATCTGGGGAATGGGGTATAAATTTGAGGTGAGTGAATGAAACGCTCGATCCGTTACCGCTTTACGCTGATTTTTATCGGCCTGACCGCCCTGATACTGATCATCACATGGGGGCTGAATACGCTGTGGCTGAAAAGCTTTTACATGTTGGAAAAGGTGCGGGTACTGGAGGAAGCCTACGATCAGCTGGACACGGTGGTGATGGAAAAATGGGAAGCGGGGGAGAGCATCAGCGATGAATTTCAGTCCTACAGCACCGACGATGAGGAGCCGGGGGCTGTGGTTTTAAGAAACCTCTACGAAAAATCCAACGTCACGGTGGCGATCATCGACAGCTTTACGGGGGAGGGAATCTTTTCATCAGCCCGTGACAAGGCGTTCATGGAGGACCGGGTGCGGAGCTATATCTTCGGCCGCAATATGCGGGATCTGGAGGTATTAAAAAAGTACGACAACTATACGATTCAGCTGACCTATGATCAGCGGTCCAAATCCAACTATATGGAGAACTGGGGGTATTTTTCCGATAACCGGACGATCTTTATCATGTCCATGCCTCTGGCCAGCATCACGGAAAGCGTCTGGCTTTCCAACAAGTTTTTGGCCTACGTGGGTATCCTGACGCTGATATGCGGAAGCATTATCATGTACTTTACCACCAAGCGGGTGGTATCCCCGATCCTGAAGCTGGCTAACCTTTCGGAGCGGATGTGTGAGCTGGATTTTGAAGCCAAGTATACCGGGGAGGCCCAGGACGAGATCGGTATTCTGGGGCATAGCATGAATACGCTGTCGAATAAGCTGAAGGAGACGATAGGAGAACTGAAGTCGGCCAACAATGAGCTGCAGGCCGATATCGAGCAGAAGATCCGCATCGATGAGATGCGCAAGGACTTCATCGCCAATGTGTCCCACGAGTTAAAGACGCCTATCGCCCTGATCCAGGGCTATGCGGAGGGGCTGACCGAGGGCATGGGGGAGGACCCGGAGAGCCGGGACTACTACTGCGAAGTCATCATGGACGAAGCCAACAAGATGAACAAGATGGTGAAGCAGCTGCTGACGCTGACGGCGCTGGAGTTTGGCAATGATACGCCGGTGTTCGAGCGGTTCGACTTAACGGATCTGATCCAGGGAATTCTCTCATCCGCGGACATCCTGATCCAGCAGAGGGAAGCACAGGTGGAATTTGAGAATCCCGGTCCGATCTATGTGTGGGCCGACGAGTTCAAGATAGAAGAGGTGATCACCAACTATTTAAATAATGCATTGAACCATCTGGATGGAGAGCGAAGAATTGAGATCCGGGCAGAGCAGGAGGGCGATCTCGTGCGGATCACCGTGTTCAACACGGGCAATCAGATCCCAGAGGAGGATATCCCCAACTTATGGACCAAGTTCTATAAAGTGGACAAGGCCAGAACACGGGAGTATGGGGGAAGCGGAATCGGACTCTCCATCGTCAAGGCGATCATGGACGCCCACCACCAGGAGTGCGGAGTGCGCAACCGGGAGGACGGGGTGGAATTCTGGTTTACGCTGGACTGTGGGGAGAGATAGATGTGCAGTGGGAGAGGAAAGGACTGGCCGGGAGCGGCGGTCCTTTCTTTGAGATCTTGGGGATAGAAAACAGGCGATAAAATAATATGTCAAAAAACATAAAAAGATGTTGACAAACATAAAACGACATGATAGACTAATCGAGTTGCTGCAAAACAACAACACACAGAACCTTGATAATTGAACAATAAGACAACCCTGAAAATTCTTATAAATAAGCCATTGTTTGATGGCTGTGAATGAGAAAATTCAAAACGAATACAGAAATGTATACGAACCAAACAAAGTAAAACGGAAAAAATTAGCTAACGTTAATTTTGACCGGATTGAACCATTTAATTTGAGAGTTCGATCCTGGCTCAGGATGAACGCTGGCGGCGTGCTTAACACATGCAAGTCGAGCGAAGCGATTAAGAGGAAGTTTTCGGATGGAATCTTGATTGACTTAGCGGCGGACGGGTGAGTAACGCGTGGGTAACCTGCCTTATACTGGGGGATAACAGTTAGAAATGGCTGCTAATACC
>Ga0192243_10210_pt1 | contig 22743 bp, 19 predicted proteins | sample Koala_Koa27_K3_FD_131233 | JGI IMG/M metagenome (GOLD analysis project Ga0192243, IMG submission 131233) | Enriched cells from koala feces incubated with labeled cellulose particles, San Francisco Zoo, California, United States - Koala_Koa2-7_K3 ... | reverse complement strand
TGGATTCGCGTAGAAGGAGACATCGCTTACGTAGGTATCACAGATTACGCACAGGAACAATTGGGCGATATTGTATTCGTTGATATTCCTACCGTAGGAGAAACGTTGGAAGCCGGAGAAACTTTCGGAACGATTGAAGTGGTAAAGACCATTTCCGATCTTTTCTTACCGTTGGCAGGCGAGATACTCGAACAGAACGAAGCTTTGGAAGAAAATCCGGAGTTGGTAAACAAAGATCCTTACGGCGAAGGCTGGCTGATCAAGATGAAGCCTGCCGATGCCAGTGCTGCGGAAGACCTGCTCGATGCCGAAGCATACAAGGCGGTAGTGAACGGCTGAAACTGAATAAGCAGTACTTCTGCCTCTCCCCATAGGGGGAGGTGGTAGGTAAATGAATGTATGTAATAACTTTTAGATTAGATGAAAATGACTCCAATTGTAAGTATCATCATGGGTAGCACGTCCGACCTTCCTGTTATGGAGAAGGCTGCGCAACTGCTGAATGATATGCATGTACCGTTCGAAATGAACGCCCTTTCTGCTCACCGCACGCCGGAGGCTGTGGAAGAGTTTGCCAAAAATGCCCGTAGCCGTGGCATTAAAGTAATCATCGCTGCTGCCGGAATGGCTGCCGCCCTTCCGGGTGTCATCGCAGCCAACACAACGCTTCCGGTGATCGGAGTACCTGTAAAAGGTTCTGTGCTCGACGGTGTAGACGCTCTGTACTCCATCATTCAGATGCCTCCGGGCATTCCTGTGGCTACGGTTGCTATCAATGGAGCGATGAATGCGGCTATTCTTGCCATTCAGATGCTTGCATTGAGCGATGCCGCATTGGCTGAGGCTTTTGCTGCTTACAAAGAAGGACTGAAAAAGAAAATCGTAAAGGCAAACGAAGAACTGAAAGAAGTGAAGTTCGAATATAAAACCAATTAAATGGATTTATTCAATTACTTTCGAAGAGAAACATCCGAAGTAAATATTGGGGCTGTACCTTTGGGCGGCCCCAATCCTATTCGTATCCAGTCGATGACGAACACGTCTACTATGGATACAGAAGCTTGTGTGGAACAAGCCAAACGCATCGTCGATGCCGGCGGCGAGTATGTACGACTGACCACGCAGGGTGTCAAGGAAGCGGAAAACCTGATGAATATCAATATCGGGCTACGAAGTCAGGGATATATGGTTCCGTTGGTGGCTGATGTGCATTTTAATCCGAAAGTGGCCGATGTAGCAGCTCAATATGCAGAAAAGGTACGGATCAATCCGGGCAATTATGTAGATGCAGCGCGTACTTTTAAGAAACTGGAATATACCGACGAGGAGTATGCGCAGGAGATACAGAAGATTCACGACCGCTTTGTGCCGTTTCTGAATATCTGTAAAGAGAATCATACGGCTATTCGCATCGGAGTCAATCACGGTTCCCTGTCCGACCGTATCATGTCCCGCTACGGAGACACTCCCGAAGGGATGGTGGAATCCTGCATGGAATTCCTGCGTATCTGTGTGGCGGAACATTTCACGGATGTGGTGATTTCGATCAAGGCTTCCAATACGGTGGTGATGGTGAAGACCGTCCGCTTGCTTGTTGCCGTGATGGAGCAGGAGGGAATGTCATTTCCCCTACATCTTGGAGTGACGGAGGCCGGAGACGGAGAAGACGGACGTATAAAATCTGCCTTGGGCATCGGTGCGCTGCTTTGTGACGGATTGGGAGATACGATTCGTGTGTCGCTTAGTGAGGCTCCCGAAGCGGAAATTCCCGTAGCGCGCAAGCTGGTGGATTATGTTCTGTTGAGGCAGGATCATCCGTATATCCCGGGTATGGAGGCACCGGAATTTAATTATCTTTCTCCTTCGCGCCGCAAGACGCGGGCAGTGCGCAATATCGGGGGCGAACATCTCCCTGTTGTTATTGCCGACCGCATGGATGGGAAGACGGAAGTCAATCCGCAGTTTACTCCGGATTATATCTATGCCGGAAGAACGTTGCCCGAACAGCGGGAAGAAGGAGTGGAATATATTCTTGATGCCGATGTATGGGAAGGGGAGGCCGGAACATGGCCTGCTTTCAATCATGCGCAGTTGCCGCTGATGGGTGAGTGCAGTGCAGAACTGAAATTCCTGTTTATGCCTTACATGGCGCAAACGGATGAAGTGATTGCCTGTCTTAAGGTGCATCCCGAAGTTGTGGTTATTTCTCAGAGCAATCATCCGAACCGCTTGGGCGAGCACCGTGCATTGGTGCATCAACTCATGACGGAAGGTCTGGAGAATCCGGTTGTTTTCTTCCAGCATTATGCGGAGGACGAGGCGGAAGATTTACAGATCAAGTCCGCCGCCGATATGGGAGCATTGATTTTTGACGGTTTATGTGACGGGATTTTCCTGTTCAATCAAGGAAGTCTGAGTCATGCGGTAGTAGATGCTACTGCCTTCGGTATCTTGCAGGCAGGACGCACCCGTACTTCTAAAACGGAATATATTTCTTGTCCGGGCTGCGGTCGTACGCTTTATGATCTGGAAAAGACAATTGCGCGTATCAAGGCGGCTACCTCACATCTGAAAGGCTTGAAAATCGGCATCATGGGATGTATCGTCAACGGCCCCGGTGAGATGGCGGATGCCGACTACGGCTATGTAGGTGCCGGACGCGGAAAAATCAGCCTTTATAAAGGTAAAGTTTGTGTAGAGAAGAACATACCCGAAGAAGAGGCGGTGGAACGGTTGCTGGAATTTATCCGCAATGACCGGAAAGAACTGGAACTCTAATCAGTAATACTTTTAAATAGTTAAAACAGGAGTTGCTTTAAGTTTGCTTAAGGCAACTCCTGTCTTTTATTATAGTATACACAAACATTTATCCGTACAAGGGGAAGATAATCACCCGGGATTAATAGTAGGAGAACCGTTCATTAGGCTATTATGTAGGTTAGATTAATGTATTCTGTCAGTAAGAAGAAGTCATTTCACGTACATGGGTCCATCAGTCCACGTACGTGATCTATTGGGTTCATGTACGTGAACCGAACGGTCCACGCACGTGAAACGAATACATGAAACGTACTAAATATATTAGTCAAACCTTGTTTGCATGTTAAGGTTACTATGCTATGGCTTAATGCAGGCAGCATAGATGAAGCTATATATGGCATAAACAACGCATATTCACGCTGAAAATGGAGTTTTTAACACATGCAGATAATGCTTCTGAATAGTCTGTTTTATAGTTGTTAATCAGCGTGTTAATCCTGTTTCTTATTAAAAGCAGGTGATAATAGAAACCAGAAAAAATTCTATTATCACCTTATTATCACCACCTATTATCACCATTACTGCCTTAATAATAAGGAGCTTATCCTTTAAAAGTGACAAGTGACAATAACAAAGTGTTTTATTAACTCTAGTGAGAGATGGTTGGAAGCCTAAGGGCATTTTTCAGCCATTGCATACAGCGCATGACGAAAGATTCGTGATGCAGGTTTTGGGTTTGTTCTTCTATCTGTATTTCCATCTTTCGCTGCAATTCTTCCAGCAATGCTTTTCTTGTTTTCCGTATTATTTCCTGTTCTTTTTCATGTGTTATTTCTTGTTCGTCCTTCGAATGCCTTTTCTGATTATCCCGAAGCATGTCAAGTTGGTCGTGCAATATTTTGTTTTTCAACTGTAACCTTTGGCATAATTCATCATAATCCCGTATTCTATATTCTAATATATCCCGTTCCATTTTTAGCCGGAGATTGACAGACTCTTTGGCTGTAAACGCTCCGTTATTAATCTTGCGTCGCAATTCGCATACGATAGAACGGAATTCTATTGCTATTTCTTCTGGTGTTTGCTTGTGAAAGTCAGCCAGACGTTTTAGTTTGTGTCCTTTTACGATGGAGCAGAAGATGCTACGCCTTTTGTTATCTATAATTTGCAGCGCCAATGCTTTAACGACTATCGGGTAGAGGTTGAAACATTCGCTCTGCAAGCGGATGTAGAATTCTGCTTCTTCATATTTAAGCAACTCATTTCTGATAGCCTCATCCATATTCCGGATGAGCTTTTCGTGATTGGTTCTTTTAAGTGCCAGTGTTTCTTCTAAGTCCATATCGCTTTCGTTGTTTTGATTGTCTTCTAAAAACGACTGGGCGTCCATGCACTCTCCCTAAAAAAAGGATGTGGGGTTAGGGTAAAAAAAGGAAAGGCACGGACGCTGTTGTCGTTTCACTATTCGACTGAGGTGTTGGCTAGACCCTTTAGTGATAGTGATTAACAACAGACATCCATGCCAATTTTATATATAGGGATGCTATATAACAATCAGCATGGAATATCTGTTGCATCACTTCTCACTAAATTCAAGTAGCCAACTTTCAGTGCGAAGAAGTAATACGTTTATATTCCAATATTTATAAAAAACATCTTTCCCCTACATTCACGTCACGCTGACGGGGAGAAAGGTGTATGCAAAGATAAGCGTTTATTCTGAAATCTCAACGAAAAGCGGGGATTTCTTCACATACGACCATCTCCATGCCACGATAGACGACCACTATTTTGTGGAGTGTCGTTGTGCCGATGGCTTTTTGTATTGTTTCGTTGGCGGCATAGCTGAATCGGATTTAAGCAAGTATCCTGCTTCGAGAAGGAAAAATTAAAGTTTGGCCGTTGGCTGGATGTGGTGGATTATGAGTTATTGATTTAGTTTTCTGGTGACTTATCATTCATTTTTTCTTCAAGTAGTTTGAGTAGTTCGTTGCAAGCAGTATCCATGTATTCTTTGCCTTCTTCAGCCAAAACATCCGGATTATAAGACAGTTTCACAGAATCGGATGTGATGTCACAGCTTACTTCACATCCATCTGATAAGTATTGAATATAAATACAGAATGGGAAATCAAAAGTATTATCGCCTGCATATCGGCAATGATTAAAATGAAAAGTTACTGCATCATATTTCAGCTTAAAATAATCAACCTTAGTTTTCTTAGATAAACGTACGATATCTTCTACAAAATGATGTTCTTTTGATTTTGTATATAATGATTTAGCACGGAAAGAGTGTAACGAAAAAAACGAATCATTAGGATTGGGTACATTTATTTTTGTCATCATGTTCATAGTGGGAGTATCGGTTATAAACGTTCTGTCAAATAGCTTTTGGAGTCCACTGATCTTTTGCTCCACATAAACGGCCAATTCAAAAAAAGCACTTCTTGCCTGTTCTACGGAACGACTGCTTTTTTCGATAGCTTTATCTGAGTATCTACGCTGTAACATCGCTATTTTCTTATCGAAATCACCTTCTTCCTCTATGCTTTCTCCCTTGGCGGCTTTGATTGCGAGTGTCAGACTGCGCATCAGGCAACTGTTCAAATAGTTGACGAACGGTAATATACCGTTCAAAGTGGCATTAGCACCATCTGAAGGGGTTAATCCTACTTTTATATCACATTGGTGGAGGATATTCAGATAGTTGGATTTATCTTCGGAGTGAATAACGACCATCGGATGCCCATAACGGTGCAGTACAAAGTTTACTAATAAACGGGCAATGCGTCCATTACCATCTTCGAAAGGATGGATACGGATATAACGGTAATGGAGCAAAGCTGCCAATTCTACAGGAGTCAGTATTCCCTTGTCTGCTTCTAAGTTGTACCAGTCTACCAAGCTCGTCATAAATGCCGGAGTTTCTTCGGGCGAAGCATAACTGAAAACTTCTCCTGTTGCGGTCAGTACGGAATTGGGGCGTGATTTATATTCGCCTACTTTTATCTGCATACGGATGTCTTGTCCGTCGGGTGTCTTGGCGTTCTTCCAATAGTCCTGCACAAGGATGGTACGGTTCAACTCGCGAATAAAACTTTCAGTCAGCGGACGTTCTTTGTCTTGCGCCTCTTGCTTTATCATTTCCAGTCCTACGTTGTGAGCTTTCATCTCTTCATAATCTTTCAAGCTGGCGTTACCCGAAGTTTCACCGAACATTAATAATAGTTTTGTTTGTCCGTATGTCAGTGTATTTCCTTCCAAGTGGTTAGAGTTATAATTAAACTCTAACTTGAATTTATCATTCCAACGTTTCAGGTCCTCAGGCTTAAGAGGCTGAAGCGATTTCCATTCGCTATATAATTGTTTTATATTACTTATTCCCATTTATATATGTGGGGCTGTGCCCATTTTTTTGTTTAGATACAAAAATAGGAAACTTTCTTTATATGCCAATCCCTTGAACGATATTTATTTGGAGATTGGCTGTGGCGTCTTCTTTTGCAACTTTGTTGCACGAATCATTCGCTACCTTTGCATCAGATAAAAAAGAAAGAATGATTATGGGACATTGTAGTTGTTGCGCACATACACACGAATGTGCACCCGAAAAACATATTGAAAAGAAAGAATCAATATTCGCTGAATATTGGAAAGTGGGACTTTCATTTATCCTGTTGATAAGTGGAATCATCATGAACGCTTTGGAGTTACCTTTCTTCCGTGAAGGATATTTCTCTCTGATATGGTATGTCGTGGCTTATCTTCCGGTCGGCCTGCCCGTTATGAAAGAGGCTTGGGAGAGTATGAAGGATAAGGACTATTTCAGTGAGTTTACGCTGATGTTTGTAGCTACGCTTGGAGCGTTTTATATCGGTGAATATCCGGAGGGAGTAGCGGTGATGTTGTTTTACTCCGTCGGAGAACTGTTTCAGGAAAAGGCTGTTGATAAGGCGAAGCGTAATATCGGAGCTCTGCTGGATGTCCGTCCGGAAGAAGCGGCGGTAGTCAGAGATGAACGTGTCGTTATTGAGAATCCTCAAAACGTAAAAGTAGGAGAAACAATTGAAATAAAGACAGGAGGAAGAGTTCCTTTGGATGGAATGATGCTCAATGAGGTGGCTGCTTTCAATACGGCAGCATTGACAGGTGAGAGTGTCCCCCGAAGTATCCGGATGGGTGAGGAAGTACTTGCCGGAATGATTGTTACCGATAAAGTAATCCGTATCAAGGTGATCAGACCTTTTGATAAAAGTGCTCTTGCCCGTATTCTGGAACTTGTTCAGAATGCTTCCGAACGCAAAGCACCGGCAGAACTGTTTATCCGTAAATTTGCCCGTGTTTATACTCCGATTGTGATAGGGCTGGCGGTTCTGATTGTTTTACTGCCGTTTATTTATTCCTTGATCACTCCCCAGTTCTTATTTACTTTTAATGACTGGCTGTACAGAGCTTTGGTCTTTCTTGTGATTTCATGTCCGTGCGCTTTGGTGGTCAGTATTCCGTTAGGATACTTCGGAGGCATCGGGGCAGCTTCCCGGTTGGGAATTTTATTTAAAGGTGGAAATTATCTGGATGCTGTTACGAAGATTAATACAGTCGTGTTTGATAAGACGGGAACCCTTACCAAAGGTACGTTTGAAGTACAGTCTTGTAACTGTGAATCCGGTGTATCCGAAGAAGAATTAATCCGGATGATAGCCTCGGTAGAAAGCAGCAGTACACACCCCATTGCTAAGGCTGTGGTGAATTATGCCGGACAGCGGGATATCGAACTTTCCTCTGTAACCGATAGTAAGGAGTATGCAGGTCTCGGACTGGAAGCTGCCGTAAATGGAATTCAGGTTTTGGCAGGTAATGGGCGTTTGCTTTCAAAATTTCAGATAGAATATCCACCCGAACTTCTTTTCATCACAGATACGATCGTTGTCTGTGCGATAGGAAACAAGTATGCCGGTTATCTGCTATTATCCGACAGTCTGAAAGAGGATGCAAGGATTGCCATTCAGAACCTGAAAGCATTGGGAATTCAAAACATTCAGATATTATCCGGTGATAAACAAAGTATTGTTAGTAACTTTGCAGAGAAGCTGGGTATTTCGGAAGCCTATGGTGATCTGCTCCCCGACGGAAAAGTGAAGCATTTGGAAGAATTGCGCCAACATACGGAGAACCAGGTTGCCTTTGTGGGCGACGGTATGAATGATGCTCCGGTACTGGCTTTAAGTAATGTAGGTATTGCTATGGGCGGACTAGGCAGTGATGCAGCTATTGAAACGGCTGATGTGGTGATACAGACCGACCAGCCTTCCAAAGTGGCTGAAGCGATAAAGGTAGGAAAACTGACGCGAAGGATTGTATGGCAGAATATTTCACTGGCATTTGGAGTGAAACTGCTGGTATTGATTTTGGGAGCCGGTGGACTGGCTACACTTTGGGAGGCTGTTTTCGCCGATGTTGGTGTAGCACTGATTGCTATCATGAATGCCGTAAGGATACAGAAAATGATAAAATAAAAGAATATGGAAGAAAAAGTTTATCTGGATAAGTTGGCAAAAAGAGACATCAAGCCGACGGCCATCAGACTTCTCATATTGAAAAGTATGATGGAAGCGGGGCGTGCCGTGTCTCAGCTTGATCTTGAAACGTTGCTGGATACGGTTGATAAATCGACTATATCCCGTACAATCACGCTTTTTTTGTCTCATCATCTGATACATAGCATAGACGACGGAAGCGGTTCGTGGAAGTATGCCGTTTGCGATGATTCCTGCAACTGTGTCCTGAAAGACCTGCATTCACATTTTTATTGCGAGAAATGCCATCGGACATTCTGCCTGGAAAAGATTCATATTCCGGTTATCGACTTACCGAAAGGATTCACTTTGCATAGTGTGAATTATGTAGTAAAGGGAGTGTGTGCGGAGTGCTCAAAAGTGTAGGATTAATTGCAGACAAGCAGTAATGGTAAAAGAAAAACACCGGAACTCGAACGGAAAAATATCGTTGAGTTCCGGTGTTTATTATATTAATGATACTGGTTAGTCAATATTGGGATTCAGAGAATGCCAGTCTTTGATTGCCGGGATGATCCCCATTTCAATCACTTCATCGCGAAGTTTGCACAGATGTTCGTAGCTCTTTTCCAGTTCTTCCTGTTCGGAAGGAGATCCGGCCACTTCTTTGTAAGTAACGCCATCTTTCGTAATGGAAGTTTCCATAGCCATCATGATGTGGTCGAACTTACCATTGGAAACATAAGTACCGGCAGGCCAGCGGAACGGTTGTCCACCCATTGCGGCAGCGATCATTTCGATAGAAAGATAAGCCGGGCTTTGGAAAGAAGAACGGCCACGAAGATCGATGATATGTTTGCCACCCTGTATGACACGTACTTTTAATGCTTCCCATTCTGTCAGCGGAAGACGGGTAGTTCCGATGAAATCAGTCAGCGGTTCGCCTTTTACTTTGGTAGTTGAGGCGAATACGGCCATCTGTTCTCCATGTCCGCCATACGTACGGCAGTTTTGAATGTCGGAAGCGGGAATATGGAAATATTTCACCAGTTCATTCTGTAGACGGGTGCTGTCCAGTGCTGCCAGTGTAGAAACCTGGGATGGTTTCAGACCGGAATATAGCAGTGTGATCAATCCTGTGATATCAGCAGGGTTAAAGATGACAACGATATGTTTTACATTCGGACAGTATTGGCGGACATCTTTACCGAACTGAGCGGCAATTTCAGCATTTCCTTTCAACAAGTCTTCACGGGTCATGCCTGCTTTGCGGGCTGCACCACCGGAAGATACGATATAAGAGGCTCCTGTCAATGCTTCTTTGATATCGGAAGTATAAGTCAGATTCACGCCTTCGAAACCGCAGTGATATAATTCTTCTGCCACGCCTTCCAGAGCGGGTGCGAAAGGATCATATAGACAAATATTCGGAGTGAGTTTCATCATCATAGCTGTTTGAGCCATATTGGAGCCGATCATTCCGGCTGCTCCTACAATCGTAAGTTTCTCGTTGGTTAAAAATTCCATAATTATATATGTTTAAAGATGAATAATCTATTCTTGCTTATTACCGCTACAAAGATAACGACTTAATCGGATGATTGTTCATTGAAAATAGTTTTGTTTGATAACGAAAAGTTATACCTGTCTGATGAAAGGGATGTGCCTAAAATAGATTATCTTTGCTCATTATATAATAAATAGATAAAAGTATGAGTATCGAATTAGGAAAATTCAACCAACTCGAAGTGGTAAAGGAAGTCGATTTCGGTTTGTATCTCGACGGAGGAGATGAAGGTGAAATCCTGCTGCCCACCCGTTATGTACCCGAAGACTGTAAGGTAGGGGATATGTTGAATGTATTTCTTTATCTGGATATTGACGAAAGACTGATTGCCACGACACTGACTCCGTTGGTGCAGGTAGGGCAGTTCGCCTGTCTCGAAGTCTCTTGGGTGAACCAGTTCGGGGCATTCCTCAACTGGGGATTGATGAAAGACTTATTTGTACCTTTCAGTGAGCAGAAGATGAAAATGCAGGTGGGAAGATCCTACGTGGTCCATGCTCATGTGGATGAGGAAAGTTATCGTATTGTAGCTTCGGCGAAGGTAGAACGCTACCTGTCGAAAGATATGCCCGATTATGCTCCGGGTGCGGAAGTGGATATTCTGATCTGGCAGAAGACGGACTTGGGTTTCAAAGCGATTATAGACAATAAGTATAGCGGATTGCTGTATGAAAATGAAATATTCCGTGCATTGGAGACCGGTATGCAGATGAAGGCGTTTGTGAAACAGGTACGCGAAGAGGGTAAGGTGGACCTGATACTTCAGAAACCGGGATTTGAGAAAGTCGATGATTTCTCGAAGACACTGTTGGAGTATATTCGGGAACATGGCGGACGGATCAATCTGAACGATAAAAGTCCTGCGGAAGATATTTACGATACCTTTGGTGTCAGCAAGAAAACTTTTAAGAAAGGTGTAGGTGACTTGTATAAGAAACGATTGATTTCTTTGCATGAGAACGGCATCACTTTGGCAGAATCCTAAACAGAATAGGGAAATCCCTATGCAGGAATAGAGAGAATCATTGGGGTGGGGAGTTTTCTCACCCTATTTTTGTGATATCAGTTAAAGATAATAATTTTAAAAACAGATAAGCTATGCGTAAGATAATAATAAGTTTCTGTATTTTGCTCGCTGCCCTTTCTTTAAAAGCGCAGCCTGTCAGCGGAATCCGGATTGATGGCGGAGATACTCCGATTCTTGTTTATTTTGGCGGAAGGCAGATGTGTTATCCTACTACTACTTGTTTCGTTGCCAATCTGAAACCGGGAAATTATACCATTGAAGTGTACGCTTCCCGCCCGACTCGCCCGGGAGAACGTGTATGGAAAGGAGAACGGTTGTATAATGACCGCGTTTACTTTAACGGAAACGAAGTAAAAGATATCATTGTAGAAGAACGTGGAGATATCCGTCCGGGCAGACCCGGAAGACCGGGAAACGGTCAGGGTGGACACCGTCCGGACTATAACCGCTACGATAGAGTGATGAATGACCAACTTTTCAAGAAGTTCTTTGATAGTGTGAAGAATGAGCCTTTTGAAAAAGATCGTATGGGGTTGATTACAACTGTATTGGCGAACTCTGATTTTACATCGGAGCAGTGTCTTCAACTGGTGAAGTTCTATACCTTTGATAATGAACGGCTGAAGATTATGAAAATGATGTATCCCAATATTGTAGATAAAGAGGCTTTCTTTACAGTGATCGGTACTCTTACATTCTCCAGTAACAAGACCAAAATGAACGATTTCATCAAGGAATACGAAGGACGCTGATCATACATTAGTTCACTAAAAACGATACGGTTATGAAAAATATACATATAATCCTGTTTTTCACGTTGTGGGTAATACTCGGTAGCTGTTCTACTTATTACGTATCCAACAAGCAAGTGATGGAGGTTCAGCAGGGAATGTCCCGGCAGAATGTAGAAAAAATCTTGGGTAAACCGGATTACAGACGTTTTGACGGAGGTGGTGAGGAATGGGAGTACCACCGGATTTCTTCAGTGCTTTACGGCAACTCGATCAAGATTATTGTATATTTTGCAGATGGAAGAGTTACGGGTATGGATACCTTTAATGGTGATGAAATACTTCTTCCGCCGCCTCCGGTTGTGATGTCTCCTTCCGTTGGTGTAACTAATACGGATCCGGTTCGTCCGCCACGCTATGAAGAAAATCCCCGTCGCAGAACACTTATGATGCGTGATGAGTTTGATCGTTTTCTTAGTGATTTCCGGATGGTGATCATGTCTGATGAGCAGATTAAATATATAGATGACGTTTTGTTGGATTGCAATTTTACTTCTGCCCAATGCGGAAAGATCATTGATCAGATAAGTGGTTCGGATGCCCAGATGACTGTGATGAAACGTATGTATCCGCAAATTGTGGATAAAGAAAATTTTGCTTCGGTCGTCAATAAGCTTTTTTCGTCTTTTGACCGTGACAAGATGAAGGAATATATCCAGGCTTACCACGGTGACCAACGACCGGGAGACGTAGGATATGTACGGCCCAGAGCTATGAGTTCAGCCGATTTTGACCGTTTCTTCAATGAGTATAGAGGTAAATCTTTTGAGTCTGACCGTACCAGGATGCTGGATGAAGTTGTACCTCCTTCGGGATTCACTTGTGCCCAATGCCGTAAATTGGTGGATATGTGTACTTTTCAGACAGATAAAAAGAATATGATAAAGAAACTTTATCCGAAAATCGCAGATAAGAAGAACTTCTCCATACTGACGGATGTTTTCACTTTTGAGATGGACAAAAGAGAGATGAGGGAGTTTGCGGAATCTTACGATAGCGGACGTAACTAAAAAAGAATGAAACCATGAAAAGAATTCTATTTATATTGTTAGTCGTGACTGCCAGTACCACTGTAATGGCGGGAATGAGTACCAGCAAGGTACGTAAGGAGACACGTTTCCTTACTGATAAGATGGCATACGAACTGGACCTGAATAATCCCCAATATAATGACGTGTATGAGATTAACTATGATTTCATTTATTCGCTTCGTAATATTATGGATTATGTAGTACGGGGTGATGAGTGGGCATTGGATGATTACTATGAAGCGCTGGATATTCGCAACGATGATCTTCGTTGGGTGTTGAGCGATGCGCAATACCGCAGATTCCTGGGAGCTGAGTATTTCTATCGTCCGATTTATGTCACCGGAGGAAGATGGAATTTCCGGATTTATATCAATTACCCGAATCGTAGTTTATTCTATTTTGGTGTACCTTATCATTATCGGACTTACTGTGGTGCACATTATCGTCCGCATATTCATCATGTGAGTTATTATCGGGGAAGATATAATAATCTTGTGCACTATCCTACGCCATATCGGGTAAGAGATCAGCGGGTATTCCATTCTTATCGTCGTTCAGACTTCGGTTCTGTACGTTTCCGTCCGAACACTTCCGTTCGTCCGCATAATGCACCTACCCGACCGGGGACTTCGGGACGTCCGGGAACAACGTCACGGCCTAATACATCAGGACGTCCGGGAAATACTTCCCGTCCTCGTTCTGAAACGGACCATAGACCGTCCACTTCAGGCAGACCATCTACATCGGGCAGGCCGTCCACTTCCGGAAGACCTTCCAACTCTGAAAGACCTTCGGTCAATGAACGACCGTCTATTCCAAGCAGACCGTCCACTCCGGGCAGAAATGATAAACCGAACAAGGAAGTAACTCCGGGCAGAGGCCACAACAGAGGTGAAGGAGATCGTCATTCAGGAAGTCGTCCGGGAACGAGTACAAGTACTCCGAATTCTAATCGTCGTCCGGAAACGAATTCAGGGTCTTCGAATTCCAGTCGCCGTCCGACAAGTAGTGGTACGAGCACAAACCGTGGCAGCAGCTCCGGTAGGAACAGCAATTCCGGCAGTAGTTCCAGCAGAGGGAACGTATCCGGCAGATCAACAGAAAGAAGCTCATCTTCAGAAAGTTCGAGAAGCAACAGCAACCGAGGTTCTTCTTCCCGTTCTTCAGAAAGAGGAAGCAGCTCAAGAAGATAAAACCTATTCCTTTATTAATAAATTATTGCTCCTCAGCGGTAGGAGAACTGGACTCCGGCGTTTCGCCGACTAGACTATTCAGGGCGTCGCCCGTAACTTGGATATCGGGGCGGATACTATCCGCCTCGATTTCACTTATTAACCCTTTCTTGGCGAGGCGTCCGGCAATCAGCTTATAATAGCCTTCCATATTCTCTTTTAACCGTCCGTTTTCCGCAAAGGAACTGCGGAAGTGTTTAGGCTTCGGGATAATAGAAGCTAGAAAAATACTTTCTTCGGTCGTGAGTTGCGAAGGGCGTTTGCCGAAATAATAGGCAGAGGCTTCCTGAATACCATAAACCAGCGGTCCCCATTCGGCTATGTTCAGATAAACTTCATACATACGTTCTTTAGAAGTCAGCCTTTCTGTCTCTATCAGCCATACGATGAGCGCTTCTTCCAATTTGCGGGCAAAGTTCTTGTTCCGGTTGAGAAATACGTTTTTTACCAGCTGCATGGTAATTGTGCTGCCTCCTCTGGCGAAACGTTCGACTTGCAGGTCATAAATCAAAGCTTCACGCATTGCATCAGGCAAAAAGCCCTTGTGGTAGAAAAAAGCTCCGTCCTCACTTTGCATGACAGACATTCGCAGCAATGGAGAAATGCTGTCCAAAGGAGTAAAATGTTCCCATGAAGGTCCGACAGGAAATGTTTTGACCGGTATTCCGTTTTCATAGGCGGTATAGACAAACTCTTCACTCATTTTTGAAAGAGATGTTGCACCATATTCTATTATCCGAAAATCTTTTTCTTTCAATTCGGACTCAAACTTAAGGCTGTCTAGTCGGGCAAAATCTATATCTAACAGAAAATGATAAGCCAGCTCACCACTTGTTTTTATACCTTCCAGATTGCTGAATAAGCCTTTGGGCAAAGAACTGAATAGTTCGTCGGCCGGAAACCATGATTTATCTGTGGCAGCAGTGAAGTGCCATTGATTTTCATTCTTTTCTGCCCGCAGATAAGGATGAAATTTTATTTGGTTGAATAATACCGTCGTCGTACTGTCCAGTTCCAGCGTTTGCTTGCCGATATTCATCTGATACGTGAGTTGTCCGCGATCCAGATGGATCACTTCGGGAGAGAGTGCTTTGTGAAATACATCAAGTCCGCTTACTTTCGCCGTACCGTCAAGTTGCAGTTGGTTTTCGGTACGATTTTCTTTAGTCATACTATAATATAAGGTATCGAAAGTAACTTCTGCTCCAAAACGGCGGTTGATATACGGTAGTGAAACTTTCTTTTGCTCTGTGGCAAAAAGTTCTGCCTGCAGGGTATGTACCTTTCTGTTCAACTCTCCTGCTGCTTTCCATTGTTGAGTCAGCGTATCTTCTTTTATCTTGATGGTGGACTGAAAGCGATTGTTTTCGATTGTAAAGGTGGGGATATTGACTGTTACGAAATTGCTGTCTTTCCGTTCGGTTATATTAAGTTGAGTCAGTTGACCGTTTTCGGGGAAGAAACCATATATTAAGTTTAATATTCGGTTGATGCGATGGGCGTAATTGGTTTCTATGACCGGCTCTGTAGTTGCTTCCGGGTGGTGTCCGGAGAATAGAAAATCGTAGTTGGCTGCACTGTCCCGTTTGATAAAAGCGATTGCCAGTCCATTCATGTGGACGTTGCGGACTTCAATATTTCCTTTCAGCAGTTTCCAAAAATTCAGTCTGACATTGACAGATTGTAGTGTAAGAAGGGTATCCCGTTGGTCGGGAACGATGGAAAGCCCTTGCAGAGTAATTTCGCTACATCCCTTCATCTGTAGATTCTGATAATGAATTTGCAGTCCGTATGTTTGTTCGATATGAGTCGTACGCTTGTTAGTTATGCTTTGCAGAAGCATATTGCGGCTCAAATAGATACTGATAAGGCAGATAAACAAGCCTCCTCCGATTGATAGAAGAAGAATACTTTTTTTGCTGTTCTTTTTCATCTTTTGCCTTTAATAAGTTATTGGCTGCAAAGGTAGATAATATTCTGTTCAACAAGATATAAGCAGTCTTTTTTTATTAGTGTGTCCGCTTATGAGCGTACAACTGTTCATTTTCGTACATCTCAGTTTTTCTTCTTTCCGCTGACTATTAAGTATTTATCTTTTTGGCATGCCCATTGCATTTATATATTCGAAGGCGGGCAACAAAAGAAATGAAAAAAAAGTTCAGATAGTTGCAACCATTCCATATAGACGTTCCGTCTAATAAACAGAAGAACAAAAAAAGAAAGTTGAACTAATAAAAAATATACAATTATGAAAACTACAGTATTATTCAGAATGATGGTTTTAGTGGCAATGGTAGTTGCCGGTATCGCCAATACAGAGTTGAAAGCACAGGACAATAACTTCATTACTAATGAAGAGAAAGTAGATGATCTTGTTGTTTCGAAGGTGATTTACAGACTGGATGGTTCTCTCTATCGTCACATGAAATATGATTTTACTTATGATGATCAAAAGAGAGTAACAGCTAAAGAAGCTTTCAAGTGGGATTCATCCACTGAAAAATGGATTCCGTTTTTCAAGATCGATTATACTTATTCTTCTAATGAAATCACATTGGTATATGCACGTTGGAATAATTCTCACAGAGCTTATGATGATTCTGTAGAAAAGAGTGTTTATGAACTGAATGATGCTAATATGCCGATCGCGTATATGAACTACAAGTGGAATGACTATAAATGGATTGAAGAATCAGCCGGCAACTGGGCTATGAATATACAGATTCCGGTAACAGATGAAGCAGACTTGCTGCTTGCCGGAAGATAACAATACCGGGGATTGTGAAATTCTCTTTCTCTCTTAAGGTTTTAACAAACGAAAACGGTGGATTACCCAAACGAGGGAATCCGCCGTTTTTATTGTATCTGTCTGAAACCGGTGCTGTTTACTAGATTGTTCTATTTAATGAGCGGCAGATATTCTCCATATCCTTCTTCTTTCATTTTTTCTTTCGGGATAAAACGCAGCGAAGCACTATTGATACAATACCGCAATCCGCCTTTGTCCTTTGGCCCGTCTGTAAATACATGTCCTAAATGCGCATCTCCTGTCTTGCTGCGTACTTCTGTCCGTATCATTCCGTGAGTAGTATCTTTCTTCTCTGCGATCAGCTCTTTCTGAATCGGTTTGGAAAAACTGGGCCATCCACAACCGGAATCAAATTTGTCTGTGGAAACAAACAACGGTTCTCCGGTGGTGATATCTACATAAATGCCGGGGCGGTGTTCATTCCAGAACTCGTTATGGAAAGCCGGCTCTGTGGCATTTTTCTGAGTCACTGCATACTGTTCGGCAGATAATTTCTTACGGAGAGTGGCATCATCCGGTTTTTGATAAGTTGCGGTCTTGGGAGCATTCGCTTTTCGTGCCATTTCAAATAAAGCCGGATTGATATGGCAATATCCGCCCGGATTCTTATCCAGATAATCCTGATGATAGACTTCTGCCGGATAAAAGTTTGTCAACGGTTCCACTTCAACGGCAATCGGTTTGTTGTATTGAGTGGCTAATGCCTGGATCGCCTGATTGATGGTGGGGAGATCGGCTTTATTGATATAATATATACCGGTTCTGTACTGTGTACCACGATCGTTCCCCTGTCGGTTGAGGCTGGTCGGATCGATTGTCTGAAAATAGAGGTTGAGCAATAAACTCAGATTTACTTCTTCCGGATCATAAACAACCTTCACTGTTTCGGCAGCATTTGTCTTGCCCGAACACACCTGTTCATAACTGGGATTGGCAACGGTGCTGTTGGCATATCCCACCTGAGTACTTTCTACCCCTCTGATTTGTTTCAGGAAGTGTTCGGTTCCCCAAAAACATCCTCCTGCAAAATAAATTTCCGCTTGACTTTTCATTGGTTTTGCAATTCCTAAAAATACATTACTAATTATTAGAATCACTGCGATGATAATATGTTTCATAACTGTTGGTTCTTTCTATAGTAACGGATGAACCGGTGGATATGTTTTAGAAATCTCTTACATAAATAACAAGTGTTTTTTTGTGAGTTTGAAAACATGAGTAAAGCCTTAAAAATAGAATACTTTTCCGATGTATTCTATTTTTAAGGCTTTTTGATAAATAGCCGGAAATCTGTTCTATTCTATGATTTCTCCTTTATAGAAATCCAGTATTTTAGTACGGAACAGATAATCGTATTTAGCTTGCAGTTTATCCGACAGTGCTTTGGTCAGGTTTAGTTTCGCTTCATTGTATTCCACAAAAGTAGCTTTACCGTTATTGAATTTTTCGCTCATCAACCGAAAAGATTCTTCGTTGGCTTTCACTGCAACTTCGCTGGAGTTATATTTACTTTCTGCAGCTACTGCATTATACCAGGCTTGCTGGATTTCTTTATAAAGAACTTTCTTGGTGTTGTCCAGTTGCAAAGCAAGGTTTGACTGTTGTAGGCGGGCAGTGCGTACCCGATTACGAGTGCTAAAACGGTTGAAGATCGGAACGCTCAGGTTGAAAGAAATAGATTTGCTCAGGTTATTTTTTAATTGACGGGCAAAACCGGATTCTGCTTCACCGTTGAGTGTATAGTAGCTGCTTCCTAGCCCTGCACTGAAAGAAAGTTGGGGGTAGAATTCACTTTGAGCGATACGAATGTTTTTTAAACTACCTTGTAAGCGATATTCTGCTGCCTTGATGCCGGGCTTATAGGCAATCGCCTGGATATAAATGTCATCCGGAGCTGTTAGAGGTTCAAATTTCAGTTCTTCTTTTGGATTCTCAAGAACGAAACCTTCCGGTGTAGGCAGTTCTAATAACTGGCTGAGACTTAATAGTGACAATTTATATGTATTGTCTGCCTGTACGGCTGTCATCTCATCCTGTGCTACACGTGCCTGCGCTTCAGCTACCTCCGCCGGTGAAGCCTTGCCGACATCATGCAGTCCTTTGATACGTTTCAGCTGATCTTTGCTTAACTCAACCTGATTTTGTGCTACCTTGTTCAATTCCAGATTGAAAAGCACTTGCAGATAGGCAGAGGTAACATTGATTGCAATATCCTCTTTGGCTTTATTCAGGTCCTCGATAGCAGCCTGTAAATTGAGCTTGGCAAGGGAATATTGATTGGATAATTGTAAGCCTGTGAAGAGAGGTACATTAGTACTTAAGTTCACTCCCGTACTGGAACTGTTAGTATCACTATATGAATTATCTTTCGGAGAAGCTGTACGTCCCCAGCTCCACCCCTGGCTGATACCACCGTTTAAGTTCGGCAGACGTGCCCATTTAGCGGTGTTTACACTAATCTTATTTTGTTCGGCTTCATTGGCTGTCTGGCGGATGTCGATGTTATGCTCGATGGCATAGTCGATGCATTGCCGTAAAGTCCATGTCTGCGGAGTGGTATCCTGTGCTTGAACAGAACCGATACCGGTTCCGCTCAACAGGATGATTGCCATCATTTTATTGATTACTTTCATTGGATGTCAGTTATTTATCTTTTTTCTCAGCACCGCGTAACTTGGTCTGAGCGGTTACACCTTTTTTTATCTCAATCTTGATACCGTCACTCATTCCGGTAGTCACCTGTGTACGTTCGAATTTCTGTTGTGGTACGGAGTCCGTCATGATATACACAAATGTAGAGTCACCGCTGAACTCAATCGTACTTTCGGGTACTGCCAGCACTTTGCTGGCACGCTGGAGCACAATCTCTGCATTGGCAGAATAGCCGGAACGAATCTGCACGGTATCCGGAACTGTGATAGCAGCTTTGATTTCAAATTGATTGGCTCCGTTGGTTTCTACTCCTTTCGGTGAAATATATTCGAGAATAGCATCAAAAGTCAGATTCTGTAAAGCTCCGATCGTCAGTTTAATCGGCATTCCCTCATGGATGCGACCCACTTCGGTTTCGTCAATATTTCCCCTGAAAATCAGATCGTTCATGTTTGCTACCGTAGCAATGGTAGTACCGTCGTTGAATGTATTACTCATAATTACGGAGTTACCGGCTTTCACTGGTACGTCCAGAATTAATCCGTCAATAGTAGAGCGGATCATGGTGCTACTGAATGAAGCACTGTTTTTAGTGATTCCTTCTTTTATAATTTCCAGATTATCTTTGGCAGTCTGATTCTCTTCCCGTGCCTGCTTTACCGCTACTTCTCCTTTTTCGTAATCTTCACGACTGATAAGCTGATCTTCATATAACTTCTTGATACGGGTAAAGTCTGTTTCGGCCTGCTTTGCATTGATCTCTGCCAGGCGGACACGACTTTCTGCGGAGTTCAGTTGTCCGAGTTCGGGAATTACTTTGACTTTCGCGATCACTTCCCCTTTTTTTACGCTCTGTCCCGCTTCTTTGAATACCTCGTCTACAATACCGGAAATCTGAGGCTTGATTAAAATTTCATCTCTCGGCTCTACCTTTCCGGTGGCTACTGTAGTCTTTTCAAGGTCCGTGACTTCTGCTGCCAGTGTTTCATATACGATCACTTTAGGCTTGGATTTCTGATAAAGAAATACGAACGTTCCGACAAGGATTATGGCAATAATTACCAATAATGTGATTTTCAGATACTTTTTCATCTTGAATATATATGTTTAATTTTTAATTCTTCATTTAACTCTCAACTTTCCACTTCTACTCATCTCTGATCGCTTCAATCGGTTTGATAGCCATCGCACGGTAAGCAGGTGCCAGTCCTGCCAACATACCTAATGCGATCAGCAGGGCACAGGTTCCGACTGCTAATCCGAAGCTGACCTGGAAATGAGCATCTCCTCCGTTGGAGTTCGCTCCCATCTCAACCAGTTGCAGCACCATGACAGCGAAAGAAATTCCGAACATGCCGGCGATGGTTGTCAAGACCATGCTTTCAGATAAGATTTGCTGCAGGATGTCTTTGGGGCGTGCACCGATGGCACGGCGTATGCCGATTTCTGTAGTGCGTTCTTTCACTGTCACCATCATGATATTCGATACACCAATGGCGCCTGCCAGCAAGGTACCCAAACCTACCATCCAGATCAGAATATGGATACCGGTGAATAAGTTGTCTACCATGGAAAACATAGCCTCAGCGTTCAGATACATAAGCGCCTGCTTGTCATTAGGAGCAATATAGTGTGCTGCCTTGATGATTTCTTCCATTTGGGGTTGTACATCGGAAACCTTTACGCCCCGTTTGACGGTGAAGCAGATTACATCAATTTGTCCGCCTAGATTATAAGTCTGCTGCATGGTGGTGAATGGAAGGGTAACAGCCTCGGAGGCACGGCCCTGTATGTTCATATCTCCTTCGGAAGAAGACATGCCGATGACTTGATAGTAGATGCCGTCTACCCGTACATATTTGCCACACGGGTCTTCTCCCGGTTTGAACAGGCTTTCGTAAACACGCTTGCCAATAACGCAGACCTTACGCGCTTCACGGATATCTACGTCGTTGATAAAACGCCCGTATGCCATTTCTTGTGATTCGATATGGAGATAGTCGGGATATAATCCTTTCACACTACAATCGTATTTCTTGTCTCCATAAATAGCGTTGGATCCCCAACGGGCAACGGAAGGGGTGATGACTTCCACATCCTTTACCTGCGAGCGGAGGCGTTCGATGTCGATGGCTTCCAGATCCCACCAGCGTCCTTTACGAAATCCTTTGTAGGCTTCTCCCGTTTTTTGGGCGGCAAGGAAGCCGGAGTTGGTGGCAAATCCCTCAAAGTTCTTTTGCATCATATCCTGCAATCCCTGTCCGCCGCCGATAAGCGCCACGAGCATGAAGATTCCCCAGAATACGCCGAATGCCGTCAGCAGGCTTCTCGTTTTATTTCTTGTGATGGTGATGAGGATTTCCTCACAAGTATCTATGTCTATTCTCATAATCTTTAATCGGCTCTAAGTGCTTCGATCGGTCGGATGCTGACTGCTTTGCGGGCAGGGAACAATCCGGCTAATGTTCCGGCTATTACTAATGTGAGTGTAGCTTGGATGGCGATTCCTATGTCGACCGTTGGATTCAGGAATACCGTTTCGGACCATATACCGTTGTCCATAGTCTGGTTTCCGAAGGCATTGTTCATCCATTCGGTGGCTCCGATACCTGCAACCATACCTATATATCCGAATATGGTGGTAATCGTGACGCTCTCTACGATAATCAGCCAAAGGATAGAAAGTGGTTTGGCTCCGAGCGCTTTGCGGATGCCAAATTCTCGGGTACGCTCTTTAACGGTAATCAGCATAATGTTCGAAACTCCGACAATTCCGCTTAATAAGGTGAAAATGCCAATCACCCAAATGGCAATACGAAGCATCGCCGATCCTTGCTGTTGCTGCAGATAATTGGTGAAACGGTTCCATATCCAGATGGCGCTATGATCGGTCGGGTCAAAACGCTGGTTGGCGCCGATCACTTTACGGTAGTGGGCTTCGAATTCCTCGTTAGACTCTATTGTTTCCAAATTCTTGGTGGTCATGATGAGGTTATTCAGCTTGTCTCCTTTATTATAAATCGTTTGCAGGGTTGTGAACGGAAGATAAGCATCGCTGTCTCCGCTGTCACCTTTGTCATTGTACAGTCCTACTACCTGATAGACAACATTGCCCGCATTCACGAATTGTCCGATGGGGTCAGTATGTGTTTTGTCGAACAGGATTTCGGCAGTCTTTTTGTGGAGTACAATTACTTTCCGTCGTTCTTTAATGTCGATTTCGTTAATGAAACGTCCCTTGAAAAGCTTTACTACTTCCACTTCCGTATGGTTGGGATATACTCCAGAAAGATTCAGGTTGACATATTCCGGTCCGAAGCTAAGGTTCACACCTCCCTGATATACGGTTGCTCCG
>Ga0192243_10223_pt1 | contig 22821 bp, 28 predicted proteins | sample Koala_Koa27_K3_FD_131233 | JGI IMG/M metagenome (GOLD analysis project Ga0192243, IMG submission 131233) | Enriched cells from koala feces incubated with labeled cellulose particles, San Francisco Zoo, California, United States - Koala_Koa2-7_K3 ... | reverse complement strand
TGCCACCTTTGCCTCACTCTCTGAATAGGAAACGAAAGTGTATTACGCACATCCCTATTCCTCCTGGTAACGGCCTCAGAATGAGCGCAGCAATGGTCTGTATCGGCGATACGCACTGAAAGGTCAATCAATGGATAACTTATCCGATGAGGACGTGGAACACGCTTCTGACTTGATCTGTGGACTGCCTCGCAAGGAACTGGGCTACCGTACACCGGAAGAACTCTTTGACGCTTGCCTGGATGAAATCTACACTGCGTGAGTAGCAGAACCATTTGGCAGGGTCAATTGGGCTTACGCCCCATTGACCCTTCCGTCTGTCTCTGCTGTTGGGTAATCAAGCCCAGCTAAGCTGGACTCTATTAAACTTTTACACGGATGTGTTCAACTTGCACTTGCAATTTTCGAATAAAAAACAGCTTTATTTCTATACATTGCTTAGAAAAGGAAATATTCCATAATATATGTTATACATACCAGTACAAAACCGCCGGACTATAGTCCGGCGGCTAAAAAATATTCTATATTAAAAAAGGTATGAATCACTACAGATTCCTTCTCATTGTCCGTTCTTTTATACGCACCGCCTCTGCCGAGGCTTTTGTCAGTAAAGCTACCTCACTATACATAATATCCCTCAGTTTTCTGTTAAAATATACTTTCATAAATCTATAAACATCACGCTGATTCAGTCCTATATCCATAGAGGAAAAATAAAGACCTATGAGGTCCTTATTACGCCAACGCTCTGGCATTTTTTGCCAAAATTGCGCACGATGCAAGTCAATTATAGATATCTTCAAATCCTCTTCCTTCCCTGAAAATGGTAAACGCAGCAGGAAATGATCAAGATAGCAGTCTCTATGGTTTATTCCAGTTCCATGCATTTTACGAGTTATGTCTGCAACACGTTTTAAAATCATTCTCTTTGTCTTAACATTAGGATGGTTTATTTTCCAGTCTGCACAATACTCCCTCAGACTTACAGAAGGGTCAAGATCCTCCGTAATAATAAACGATATCCTTGTCAACGGGTTAACACCTTTTTCCCCGAAACCGACTCCCTGCATCGTATCAACACCTGCATCACGAAGCGTATGAATGGCCTTCCATTCTCTATCTGCCCCCAAAACAGGCATTTTAATCTGAACCAAATTTTTTAATACTTCTTTAATGGTAGTTCCTTGGTGCCATTTGAGAAAATAACTCTTCCCTGCCATCTCAAACCTTATGGTTCGCCTCGTTTCCAGTGCCCTGAAAACCTCCCCTTGCAGTTTCCTTACCTCCTCAAAGACGTCCTTACCTAGCCAGACCGTGCTGAAAGGCTCTTTTAGCTCAATCATTGAAATCTCCTGTTTACTTTATTAAGGTTCTTCGAGGGTAAATCGACCAATACTGCCTATCCTGAAATCTTTTAAAAGCATTCTGGTTGCCTTGTCCGTATCGGCAAAGCCACCAGCCTTTAAACAACCTCTAGAGACGGCGATTTTCCCCATTACATCATCTACAACATCACCAGACCCAAAATCTATGGCATATTTACTTTTCACTTCTTCTGGATATTCTGCCATAAGACGCCCAAGCAAGATTTCCGCCGCCTGGTTTTTATCAAAAACATCCTCACGAATTGCTCCTGTTACGGCAAGGCAAAAACCTGTCTCCGGATCCTCGAATTTATGCCATAGTACCCCAGGTGTATCAAGAAGTTCCAGACCTTTTGCAATCATTATCCACTGCTGCCCTCTAGTAACTCCCGGTCTGTTGGCAGTAACGATTTTATTTCTCCCTGCCAGACGATTGATAAGTGTGGATTTACCAACATTAGGCACACCAACGATCATGACCCTTATTGCCCTCCTTTTCAAGCCTTTTTTCTGCCACTTATCAATCACGGGCCTCGCCGTTGCCTGTATCGTTGCTACCAACTGTTTTATACCTCTGCCCGTAGTACAGTCAACTTCACATACGGGAAGATTTCTATTTTTAAATTTCTGGACCCAGGCTTTCGTTTTTGTCTCATCAGCTAGATCAACTTTACTAAGCACTATAACACTAGGTTTATCTCTGAGAATACCAGACAGCATAGGGTTAGTACTTGAAATTGGGATACGTGCATCCAGCATTTCCACTGCCATGTCAACTACCTTAATCTGTTCTTCCATCATCCTTTTGGCCTTGGTCATGTGTCCAGGGAACCATTGAATTTTAAAATTCACCGTCATTTTTCAGTACCAATATCAGTCTTAAGTACCCTTATACTTGATAGCGGCCAGAAAGCCAAAAGTGCCCTACCTTTTACAAGCTTAAGCGGTACGAAATCAACATCGGCAAAACGGCTGTCCTCTGAATTATTACGGTTATCACCAAGAACAAAAATATGATCTTTTGGAACTACTGCCTTCCTGTAATTGGAACGGTTTAAACCCTTAGGATCATCTTTATAAATATAATTTTCTTTAAGCATCACACCATTTACTAGTACCCTGCCGTTGCGCATCTCTATTGTATCACCACCAACAGCAATTACGCGTTTTATGAAATCCCGACTCTGATCCTTAGGGTACCGAAAAACGACTATTTCTCCCCTTTGAGGGTCAATTGCATAGTAGCTGAGCTTATCCACCAGAAGACGCTCATGGTTTACCAAGGTCGAATACATGGACGAACCTTCCACCATATAAGGTTCAACCAGAAAAGTCCTTATGCAGAAAGCCAGCGCTATTGCTATTATAATTGATACCAACCAGTCACTAACCGTATCCTGCCATGAAGAAGCATTTTTTTCTCTGCCCATTTTTATCACCTTTTATCCAATCTGAAAATCTGCTCTTAAGCTATTTTAGCATAAAACAGCTGCTCCGTCAGCAATCAGAATCAATTTTACAAAAACAATAAAAGGGACTGCTGTCACAGTCCCGTTTATCATAATCATTGTTTAGCGGCGCTCTTTTATACGAGCTGCTTTACCGATGCGTTTACGCAGATAGAAAAGTTTTGCACGGCGTACATTACCCCGACGGCTTATCTCAATCTTTTCAATACGAGTGCTGTGAAGTGGAAATTTCCTTTCCACTCCAATACCATAAGTTATACGTCGAACGGTAAAGTTCTCACGCACTCCACTGCCACTGCGACCAATAACAACGCCTTCAAAAACCTGCACACGTTCTCTATTGCCTTCAACAATTTTGGCATAAACTTTTACAGTATCACCGATGCGGAATTCAGGAATATCAGAACGAAGCTGCTCTTGTTCCAATACATCAATAATGTTCATAGTGACCCCCTTAATAATCATAGACGTTCATGTGTGAACTCCACAGTGGACCGTCCGTATTGTACGGGGTACATTTTATCATAACAAATAATTCATTGCAATATTTTTTATAAAAGACTTGAAATTTTCATCAAGAAAATTATTTTTCCCACCAAGCTTCTCCCAAAATCCGGTCAATAATAACGGCCGCAGTACTGCGCACACTTAAATGATCATATCCCTTGCCATAAATAGGTTCCAGAATATAATCAAATTTTTCCATAGTTTTCTTTTCAATACCTGATCCTGTACCAAAAATAAGCAGTATTGGCCTCTCTCCTTTAAGCTTGCCGCACAGAAAATTGTAGCTTATCATATTCTGCCAAATTCCCGCATCCGTAGCTACAATATACGGCTTCTTCCCCGTCAAAATCTTTATATCTTCTGTAACTGATTCAAGGGAATCTTTCCAGTAAGTCATTTTCAATGCTTCAAAACGATCAGGATTGTATCTGTATCCATATCCCTCCCGTCAGAATCATAAAATCTTTTCAATAAGCTCTTTCTGGCTATCAAGGGGAGATGGATAATATAATACCTTTTTACGTCATAAATACGGCAGACCCTTGCTATGTCATGAATATCAAAATTCGTTACAGCACCTGCAATGACTTCCATGTGGCTGTTGTAAACGGGATAGTGCAGAAGTCCTACGTACATTTCAGCCGTCATTTATCATCACCTAGTGCTTTACGCAATTCCATTCTAAGTTCAGTATAAAACTTCTTTTCATCCTTGGACATGTTTTTTGGAATATCTCCCTCAATAGCTGCCATCATTTCGGCAGGAATAAGATCTGGCCTAAAAAAATACGTGGCTTTAAGCGATTCTTTTCTACGCCAACGCTCAATAAGTCCGTGGTTACCGTTGCAAAGTATTTCAGGAACCGTCATCCCTTCAAAATTCACTGGCTGCGTATACTGGGGATATTCAAGCAAACCGTCACTGAATGAATCATTAGCTGCACTTTCCATTTTCCCGAGAACTCCTGGTATGAACCGCGATACTGCATCGAGAAGAATCAGCGCTGGAAGTTCTCCTCCCGTAAGTATATAGTCCCCAACAGATAGTTTCTCATCCACGAAGGCAAATATTCGCTCATCAAAGCCTTCATAATGGCCACATACCAAAATGAGATCCTGCCCATTTTGTGCATATTCCTCAGCGCATTTCTGACTGAGGGGTTTCACCCCAGGACACATGGCGATTACCTTAGCATCAGGCAACTGCTCTTTTGCTTTTCTGATAGCCGCAACCATAGGCTCAGGTTTTAAAACCATGCCTGTACCCCCGCCAAAAGGTACATCATCTACCGTCCTATGTTTGTCCGACGTAAAATCTCGCGGGTTTATGCAGTTTATTTCGATCAATCCCCTATCCATACCCCTTTTAATTATACTGTGAGATACAGCCTGTTCTATCTGTTTGGGAAACAATGTTATAAAAAGAAACCTCATTTATCATCAGTCCATTCAGGTAGCTTGACTACAATCCCACCGCCTGTAATATCTATTTCCTTAATATAGATTTTAAGAGCGGGGATCAAAATATCATTTGCGTTAGGTACGGAAATGACATAGACACCATTGCTGCCCGTTGATATAGTATCCTTAAAAGTACCCAGTTCTTTTCCTGTATCATCAAATACTGGCAAGCCGATGAGATCGGCCACATAATACCTGTCTTCTTCAAGTTCTGGCAAAATCTCCGCATCAATAAAGATTTTCTTTCCCCTTAGAAGTTCTGCCTGGTCCATGGAAGTAATTTCCTTAGTTGATGCAAGCAACATACGTTTATGAAAGCGCATGTTAAGGACCGTAAGCTTACGTCCGCCTTCTAATAAAAGTTCCCTGAAATCTAAGAAACGTTCTGGCCTTTCCGTGAGCGGCATAATGCGAATATCGCCCCGCACGCCGTGCGGAGCGACAACTTTGCCAATTACTATTTCCCCTTTCATCGCTATTCCCTAAAAGCGATGACTTTGCCGTCTTCCGTAAGGATTTCTGCACCCATCAGCGCCTCAATATCCGAACCAATGGTAACTTCAACAGTACGCCCCAAAGTTCCATGACCGATTTCTGCGCCTATTTCCAAAGCTTCTGCACGTTTCAGCTTATCCTGCGCTTCATTTTTTGCTGCCAAACGCTTATTTCTTTCTATGTCTATTTGCTCGCGCAAAGCAGGAAGCACACTCAGATCATTAGCTGCCTGTTGCAGAGCTTTTTTTGCCTGGAATTCAAACTGTTCAATGTCCAAATCTATCTGCTTCATAGTATTCTTGAGATCATCAATAAGTTTAAGTTTTAAATCTTCGGTCACCTTTGCCTTAACAGTAACTGGGACCCTGATAAACATTTTATCCATAGTTATTCAACCTCATTATTCAACAATTTCCACGATGATTTTTACGTTTTCACGTATTGCCACTGCCTTCATAACCGTTCTAATTGCTCTTGCAATGCGCCCCTGTTTACCGATAACTTTTCCCATATCTTCAGGAGCTACATGAAGGCGGAGCACCGTTGTTGTCCCAGTAGTTTCTTCATCAACAACCACTGCAGATGGATCATTTACAAGAGACTTTGCCATTACTTCCACCAATTCTTTCATGTACTTCACGCCTCTCTAATTATTTTTCTGCCTTAATTTCAGCATATTTTTTCATAATACCGTCTTTTCTCAGCAAAGATCTTACTGTATCGGTAGGCTGTGCGCCCTTCTCCATCCATGCCAATACCTTATCTGCATCAATCTTTATGCTGTTGTGTTCTTTCGTAGGATCATAGTACCCGATGCTTTCTATGAACCTACCGTCACGCGGGCTACGAGAATCAGCAACCACTATACGGTAAAAAGGTCTCTTTTTAGCTCCCATACGTTTTAACCGGATTTTTACTGCCATTATTTTTACCTCCTGTCACTATTAGTGAAATTATTGATTAATGCATAAAGGGGAATTTAAATCCGCCTTTAGAAGAAAACTTACTCATACCCTGCATTTTTTTCATCATTTTCTTGCTTTCCTCAAAATTTTTGAGCAGCTTATTCACATCCTGAACCCGCATTCCGCATCCTGCCGCAATCCTCTTGCGCCTGCTTCCGTTTATAATACTTGGGTTGCGGCGTTCTTTTATCGTCATAGAACGGATGATAGCCTCTATGCGTGCAAATTCTTTTTCGTCCACATTGGCTTCCTTTAATTTCTCACTGATACCGCTCATACCAGGAATCATGCCTACAATGGTTTCCAGTGACCCCAGCTTTTTTACCTGCTGCATCTGCTCAAGAAAGTTTTCCAAGTTAAAGTCATTCTTACGCAGCTGTCTCTCTGCTTCTATGACTTTAGCTAAATCCGTGGTAGACTGAATCTTTTCTATAAGTGTCAGAATATCTCCCATACCTAAAATACGTGATGCCATACGGTCAGGATGAAACTCTTCCAGTGCATCCAATTTTTCACCAGTACCTATAAGCTTAACAGAACATCCCGTAACAGCTTTAATAGAAAACACGGCACCTCCTCTGGCATCACCATCAAACTTTGTTACGATAAGCCCGTCAATCCCAAGATCCTTATTAAAACTTTCTGCTACATTTACCGCATCTTGGCCGGTCATTGCATCAACGACTAGAAGAATTTCTTGAGGCTGCACAGCTTCCTTTATTTCCCTCAGTTCATTCATAAGTTCCTCATTCACATGCAGCCGACCTGCTGTGTCTATGATTACCGTATCACAGGCAAGTGAAAATGCTTTTTCCAATGAACGTTTCGCGATTTCTACAGGAGACACCTGATCCCCCATAGTAAAAACTGGGACGGAAAGCTGATCGCCCAATACCTGAAGCTGGGTAATAGCCGCAGGCCTGTATACGTCACCTGCAACCAGCAAAGGTTTTTTATTTCTACGTCTCAGATACATTGCCAGTTTGCCTGCCGTTGTGGTTTTGCCGGCCCCCTGAAGCCCCGTCAGCATTATAACAGTAGGCGGCTTCTTGGCTACCGTAAGCTTACTCTGTGTCCCGCCAAGCAGTCCTATAAGCTCATCATTAACTATTTTTATAATCTGCTGATGGGGATTTAACGTAGTACTGGTTTCTATGCCCAAAGCCTTTTCCTTAATATTTGCAACAAAATCCTTAACTACTCGGAAATTAACATCTGCTTCGAGGAGAGCCATACGCACTTCGCGCAATGGTTCCTTTAAATCATCTTCCGTTATTTTCCCAGCCCCGCAGAACATTTTTAATGCACTCTGTAATCTTTCGGATAAATTTTCGAAAGCCATCAATAATCATCCTTACTACACATTTTGTTTAATATTTTAAGAGCCCTTGCTTTCTTGCTGGCATCCCCAGTTTCCAGAAGATTCAGCACAAGTTCCATCATTTTCCTTTCGGAATCCTCGCGCAGAAGAAGTTCCAGCCTGTTTTCATGTTTTTCCAATAATTGCTCAGATCTTTTTAAAATATCGTGAATAGCCTGGCGGGAAACTTCAAGCTCTTCCGCTATTTCTGTCAGCGAGAGGTCCTCATGAAAATAAAGCTTCAGACACTGCTGTTGTTTTTTCGTAAGCAGACCACCATAAATATCAAAGAGCCTTCCAAACCTAACTCTCTTCTTTAAATTCTGTTTCAAAACTTTAATCCTTTGCACGGTCGATTGTAAAATGAAGTTGAACAGTTAAAAAATCCATAGCGATTGAATCCGTGGTAGAATAGAGTTCACACACAAAACCCTATCTAAGAGGACAATCACTAGGAACTACCCACATTCTATCACAGATGCGGAGAAGCGCAAGAAGTGAAAACATTTGACGGACATCGACCGAGGCACGATCCAAGCCCTTAACAGAGAGGAAATGAGCCTTCGGAAGATAGCATGACACATAGGCTGTTCTCCATCCACCGTTTTGAATGAGCTGAGGCGAGGAACGCCACCTCGAAAGAGCAATTGTGGACGGATACATGGGTACTCCGCAAAGCATGGCAGCGAAGTTTATCAAGCCAACCGCACACGTTCTCGTCGCAAACATCGAGTAACTATGTGTACTACATTCGTTAACTGGTGTATCGAAATGATGCGGACAAAAGACTAGTCGATTGATGTCTGTGTCGGATATGCAAAGCTACATAAGCTGTTCCCCAAGACAGAGATGGTCTGCACCCACACGATGTATAACGCTGTTTGGGCCGGGCTTATCTCTATTACACCGACAGACCTCCCGGAAGCACTGAAGCGTAAGCAAAGAACAGAGAAACGGTCACTGGAACACAAACGCAAATACGGTGAAAGTATAGACAGCCGTGATGAAATCGCCGAAAAACGCATAGAGTTTGAGCATTGGGAGGGCGATACGGTAGTCGGTACTCGTGACGGCGGTGGAGCAGCAACGCTAACGCTGATTGAGAAAATGACTGAGAACCACATCGCCATCAAGATAGCTGGAAAGACAGCAAAAACAGTGGAAACGGCAATGCAGAGGCGTCGTGAGGAATACGGAGATAAGTTCGCACAGGTCTTTAAGACAATCACCGTGGATAACGGCTCTGAGTTTGCCACCTTTGCCTCACTCTCTGAATGGGTAACGAAAGTGTATTACGCACATCCCTATTCCTCCTGGAAACGGCCTCAGAATGAGCGCAGCAATGGTCGGTATCGGCGATACGCACCGAAAGGTCAATCAATGGATAACTTATCCGATGAGGGCGTGGAACACGCTGCTGACTTGATCTGTGGACTGCCGCGTAAGGAACTGGGCTACCGTACACCAGAAGAACTCTTTGACGCTTGCCTGGATGAAATCCACACTGCGTGAGTAGCAGAGCCATTTGGCAGGGTCAATTGGGCTTACGCCCCCTTGACACTGCCAAATGGCTCTGCTGTTGGGTAATCAAGCCCAGTTAAGCTAGACTCTATTAAACTTTTACACGGATGTGTTCAACTTGCACTTGCAATTTTCGCTCTGTTTATATACTTTTATTATTTCGCTGTTTGATTTCCGGAGGTTACTCCCTTGTTCCAGTGACTGCGGAGTCCGTAGATGACGAACGGTATGAGGGCCGATATAACAAAACAAATGGCCAAAGTCATTTCATACACCTTGTTCACATGTTCTGAAAGTTCCGAGGATGGGAAAAACGAGATAATGAGGGTGCTTACGGTGATTATCATACCCACTCCGGCTATGATGCACTTTCCAGCCTTGCCACCCGGCAACTGGAAGAAACACTTCAGGTCACTCCTCTATAAGGTAAGCTCAAAATATGCCAGGAAGAAGAGAATGTAACCTATAAGATCGATCACCACCGTAAGGCCTATGGATGTCAGGTACGAAACCGATCCGCCAGATCCTCCTGAAAGAGCTTTGGATGCACAGAGTACCGCATCCCAGAAAGTACCAATAATGCCCTGTAGTACCACGGTAAGCACGGATACACCGTTCTTGTTGGTCTCGGCAAACATCGGAGGAGTGATTCCGAGCTTTGCAGTATCAAGCAGTGCATGTGACAGACCTACTATCCAAGCAGATATCTCGGCCAAAACGCCGAACACCAGAAATACGGCCACCAAATAGACTACCCATGTCAGATTGAAATGATACTGGGAAATTGTCTCGAATGCCTGAATAACACCGAAACTCATATTGGCGTCGAGCGTTGCACTGTCCAGCGTCATGGCCACAGCAAGCCCGCCCATAATATTGAACCCTATAGCTGTCATGCAAAGAACGATCATTGCCATCGGATAGTTGCGGTTAGGATTCTGTAACTCATTGATATGCGAAGCTGATGACTCAACGCCCATGTATCCCAGCACGAACGAAGCGAAAATCACCAGAGTGCGCAGCTGCGAGAAATCAGGGATGATACTACTAATACCACTGAAAGCAAGCTGTGAAGTTCCGCCAGTGGCAAAGTAGGCAATAAGTCCTCCCATGAGAATAAATACCGGAACCACAATACCAAAGATAAAGCCTACTCTAGCTATGATCGCCGTGCGTTTTGTACCGCCTAACTGTGTTAATGTAAGTCCCCATACTATAACTGCAACGCCTATAAACATGAGAAACTGATTGTTGACAAGAGCTTTCCATCCCAGAATGTATGAAAGCGCAGCCAACACGAAGAAACACATCGTGACAAAGCCCACGATTATCTGGAACCACTGATAGAACAGTGCCGCAAAGCCCCAGCATGTTTCCTACCCATGCAAAGATTCCGCTGGATTCCTGTCCTTCGACTGTAGCCATCTCGGCCGAACACATTGCGACCGGTAAAAACCAAAGTATACCACCTACTATGAGGAAAATACCAGGTGCAAACCGGAAGAAGCAAACGTCGGATATCAGTATACAGTCATGACCATGGATGCAGTCATGGCAAAGAACCCGAAGAAAGTTAATGTACGCACCAAATCCTTAGTAGTATTACCACCCGCAGGCACAGCGCTTGGTTTATTTAGTTCACTCATAATGTTTCCTCCTTATATCTTCATTTTAAAATAACACCGCTATTTCGCATTATATTTCTTTTTACTCAATTCTTTTATTAATGCTTATTCCTTCATTTCCGAAATTCAGTTTTATTATATTATACTACTTTTCCACTCAATTTCGTCAAAGTCTTATCCTTATATTTAAAGGATAGAGGTGTTTCACCTGACGATTATCGGATAATAAAGAATAATGCCCTCGGTGGTTTTATTGACAAATTATCATCAAACGGATCTTTTTATCTTCAAAAATAACGTATTTATGCTGGCTCAGCAATATGGGTAATCATTCCCACTCAATAGTTGCCGGGGGTTTTGATGTTATATCATACACAATGCGATTAACTCCAGGAATCTCATTTACAATACGGCGTGAAACTTTATCCAGCACTTCATAAGGAATATGTGCCCAATCGGATGTCATGCCGTCACTTGATACTACTCCTCTCAGCGCCACGGTATGGCTGTACGTCCGCCCATCGCCCATAACGCCCACACTTCTTATATTAGGCAGGCAGGCAAAATACTGCCATATTCTACGCTCCAAACCAGCCTTTGCAATTTCCTCACGGAAAATAGCATCAGCTTCGCGGGTAATTTTAAGCTTTTCAGGAGTAATTTCACCAAGTATGCGGATGGCAAGCCCAGGTCCTGGGAAAGGCTGTCTCCACACCAGTTCGCTTGGCAAGCCAAGTTCTTCTCCGACTGCGCGCACCTCATCCTTAAAAAGCTCACACAAGGGTTCAATAAGACTAAGTTTCATTTCCTTTGGCAGGCCGCCGACATTATGATGGCTCTTTATAGTCGCGGATGTGCTGGTGCCGCTTTCCACTACGTCAGGATATATCGTACCCTGCACAAGAAAATCAATCTGCCCGATCTTATTTGATTCTTCCTCAAAAATACGAATAAATTCTTCGCCGATAATCTTACGCTTTTTTTCAGGTTCTGAAACGCCTTTAAGTTTTCCAATAAAACGATCTGCTGCATTTACACGAATGAGATTCATATCAAACTGCTTTTTGAAAACAGCTTCCACCTGATCTCCCTCATTTTTGCGCAAAAGCCCATGGTCCACAAATACGCATGTCAGCTGCTTCCCTACTGCCTTGTGTACAAGAACTGCCGCAACTGATGAATCCACTCCGCCTGACAAAGCACATAATACTTTTTTATCACCGGCTTTTGCTTTAATTTCCGCAATCTTATTTTTAGCAAAACTTGTCATTGTCCAGTCGCCCTTTAAGTTGCAGATTTCAAAAAGGAAATTACTCAGCATTATTTTTCCAAAAGGCGTGTGTTCAACTTCTGGATGAAACTGCACACTGTAGAGGCGCTTACCTTCATGCATCATGGCTGCAACCGGACATTCTTCCGTAGTAGCAATCATTTCAAAACCATCCGGAACATCAGATACATAATCTGCATGGCTCATCCAGGAAATATTTTTCGGTTCCAGTCCTTTAAAAAGTACGGCATTGCTGTCAAGCTTTATAGGAGTTTTTCCGTATTCGCCCACGTTGGCACTGTCTACTCTTCCACCCAAAGCCTGAGCCATGAACTGATGTCCGTAACAAATACCGAGAATCGGTATTCCCATATCAAATACGCCTACATCAACCTTGGGAGTATTTTCCGCATAGACACTGTTTGGCCCTCCGGTAAAAATTATAGCCTTAGGATCTTTCGCTTTTATCTGTTCCAAAGTATAGGTATAAGGAATAATCTCACAATATACACCACACTCGCGCACACGTCTTGCAATAAGCTGATTATATTGCCCTCCGAAATCAATGACTAGTGCCAGTTCATGGACTATTTTTTCCATGCTGCCGCACTCCCCTCATTTTTATACGAATTCTTCTCCCAAAATTCCCTCATAATTATGCTTTAATCTTATCATAAACTATACTTAAAAACAATTTATGCATCCCGTGTTCTGGGAATAAAATATCCTGTACGCATTTTGCGCACAGGATATTTTATTTATTTTACGCTTTGATTTTTCTACTATTTACATCATGCCAGGCATACCGCCGCCCATTGGCATTCCGGCTGCTGGAGCTGCATCTTTTACAGGTTTGTCCGCCACGAGGGTTTCAGTAGTAAGTACCATAGCTGCTATGCTGGCTGCATTCTGCAGTGCGGTCCTAGTAACCTTAGTAGGATCGACAATGCCTGCTTTAACCATATCAACATATTCTTCCGCCAATACGTCAAAGCCAAATCCTTCGCGGCTGCGTTTGATTGTATCAACAATAACTGCTCCTTCCAATCCTGCATTGCATGCAATCTGGCGCACAGGCTCTTCAATAGCACGTTTTACTATGCCAACGCCGGTTTTTTCATCACCGGTAGCCTTGATTTTTGCCAGGGAAGCCTGTACCTGCAGGAAAGCAGTTCCTCCTCCTGCTACAATGCCCTCCGCAACAGCTGCGCGAGTAGAGTTCAAAGCATCCTCAATACGCAGTTTCTTTTCTTTCAGCTCAACTTCGGTTACAGCGCCTACTTTAATTACGGCAACGCCGCCTGCAAGTTTTGCCAGACGCTCCTGCAGTTTTTCCTTATCAAATTCGGATGTGGTTTCCGGAATCTGCGCACGAATCTGGGCAACGCGAGCCGCGATTTCCTTTTTCTTACCCATACCGTCAACAATAGTTGTCAGTTCCTTGTTTACGCGAACCTGACCGGCCTGCCCTAAATCTTCGAGAGAGGTACTATCAAGCTTCCTGCCTACTTCCTCGCTTATTACTGTAGCACCAGTTAAAATTGCGATATCCTCCAGCATTGCCTTACGGCGGTCACCGAATCCCGGTGCCTTTACTGCTACGGCACGGAAAGTGCCGCGCAGTTTATTCACAACCAGAGTTGCCAGCGCTTCGCCTTCAATGTCCTCGGCTATGATTAAAAGTTCACGGCCACCTTGTACTACTTTCTCCAAGACAGGCATAATATCCTGAATCATAGTTATTTTACGGTCAGTAATTAATACCAATGGATTGTTCAGTACTGCTTCCATTTTATCCGCATCAGTAGCCATATAGGGGGAAATATAGCCGCGGTCAAACTGCATACCTTCCACAGTTTCCAGACAGGTTTCCATTGTTTTTGATTCTTCAACTGTAATTACGCCGTCATCGCCGACTTTTTCCATTGCATCTGCAATAAATCTTCCGATCTCTTCATCAGTAGCTGATATGGAAGCTACCTGAGCTTTTGCTTCCTTAGTAGCCACCTTTTTAGAAATAGCCTGCAGTTCTTTTACAAGAACGTCAACTGCTTTTTTAATGCCTTTTTTCAAAATCATAGGGTTCGCACCTGCAGCAACATTACGCATACCTTCATGAATCATTGCCTGAGCCAAAAGGGTTGCTGTAGTAGTTCCATCGCCGGCTACATCATTTGTCTTTATAGCAACTTCCTTTACCAGTTGCGCACCCATGTTTTCAAAGGGATCATCAAGTTCGATATCCCGCGCAATGGTAACACCGTCGTTAGTAATAGTTGGCGCGCCGAATTTTTTCTCCAGCACAACATTACGTCCTTTGGGCCCCAATGTAATCTTTACAGCATCAGCCAGTGCATCAACGCCGCGCTCCAAACTACGGCGTGCTTCTTCATTAAATTTAATTTCCTTAGCCATCTTTTTATCACTCCTTTTTCTTTACCTGATTTAAACCTTGACTATTTGTCGAATATAGCATATATGTCGCGTTCACTGAGAATCAGGCAGTCCTTCCCGTCAATTTTGACATCAGTTCCTACATATTTTGCAAACAACACCTTATCGCCAACCTTCACATCAGGTTTCACGCGGGTACCGTTTTCCAGCAGTTTGCCATTGCCAACTGCAACTACTCTGCCAGTTTGTGGTTTTTCCTTAGCTGCAGTATCAGGCAGATAAATACCGCTGGCAGTTTTATCTTCCTTGGTAACAACCTCAACTACAACATGATCTGCTAATGGTCTCAACATCTCTGAAATCCCCTTTCTTCATATAAATTAATAATGTTGTGATTCATTTATATTTTATTAGCACTCTTTTGGTTCGAGTGCTAACTACAATTATCATTATAGTACTTTCTTTTAAAAATGCAATAGTATTTAAAAAAAAATTTACATTTTTTTGCAAAATTAAGTGCCACTATCAAAAAATAACTCCATGAACCAATTTTTTTTAGGTGATGAAGCTTAATTTTTACGTTCTGAACCACTTTTTTATAAAATTAGCCATTTTACTCTTATTCCGCAAATAAGTTAATTAGTTTTTCCAATAATTGCTTCTTTCTTAATATAATGGAAAACGGCCGGTCATCTATGCACCGGCCGCTTATATACATACTATTTTGTTCTTTTTTTATCAGCAACAATAATTCTTTCCGCAAGTTCTTTCAGCGTAATGCGTTTCAACATGCTGTACTGCTGCATTTTCCTATATGCTTCCTGTTCAGTCATGCCGTGCACCGTCATCAAAATGCCTTTCGCACGATCCAAAAGCCTTCTGGTTTCCAGGCTCTCCTTCAGGTTTCCTACTTCTTTATTTAATGTCTGTATTTCCGCAAAACGACTGACTGCTATTTCCATAGCAGGAAAAAGCTGCTCTTCACGCACGGGTTTCACCAAATAGCCTATGACACCAGCATTTTTAGCCTTATCCACTATATCCTGCTGACTGTAAGCAGTTAAAAGAAGTACCGGTGCGATATTTTCCGCCGCAATAATTTCCGCAGCCGAAATGCCATCCATGCCAGGCATCTTTACGTCCATGATTATAAAATCAGGTTTCAGACTGCGGGCCATATTAACCGCTTCCTCACCATTTACCGCCTCACCTGCTATTTCATGACCTACCTCAGTTAGCATTTCACGTAGGTCGAGTCGTAGTATCGCCTCATCATCTGCAAGCAGAATCCTTAATTTTTTTAACATTTTTCCATACCGCCATTCGGAATTATTACTAACGCACTTACACCGCCGCTGCTATTAGCATTTAAATCAAAACTGCCCTGCAAATCGGCTTCAGCCATGATCTTAATTATTTTAAGTCCAAGACTGCTGGTCTTGTTAATATCAAAACCTGCCGGCATTCCTATACCATCATCCGCTATCTCCAGCTTATAGTTATCACCCGCATCAATAAAACTCACGTCGAGTCTCCCACTATCACGCCCACAGAAGGCATGCTCAATGGCATTTTGCAGAAGTTCGTTTAAAATAAGTGCTATGCTTGTCGCCTTCTCGGACGGAAGGCTTGCTATATCTGCGGAGAAATTAGTTTCCAGTTTAAACTCCGGCTGTAACATACTGCTTAAAATAGCCTGATAAATTCCTTTAGCTACTTTAGCCACATCAATAAGGCCTGTATCTTGCTGCGATAGATATTCATGCACCACGGCAATACTGTTTACCCTGCAGATGCAGTCCTTTAACACATTCTTTGCCTCACCGGTTTCTGCCCGACGTTCCTGGAGTCTGAGAAGGCTTGCAATTGTCTGGAGATTGTTTTTTACCCTGTGGTGGATCTCTTTTATAACTACGGATTTTATTAGTAGTTCCTCATCCTTTTTACGTAACTCCGTAATATCCTGCAGTATTACAAAAGCACATCCTTTATGTGCCTTAGCCACAACCGGCAACACACGCATAGAAATCAAGCGACCGTGCATAGTATACTCTTTGCTCTCGGCAGTTCCAGTATCCATTACCATACCTACCAGAGGCCAGTTTATTGCTATGTCATTAGTACGGCGACCTATAAGATCCTTTACATCCATTACCTCAAAAATATGCTTGGCCTCATTATTGGCAGCAATAATAATTTTGTTCTTATCTACGACAATAAGCCCATCTTCAGGGGACATCCTGCCGTAATTCAAATTCCCGTCTACCGGCAGTTTCATACTTCTGAGCAATTCTACAGCCTGAGCTATTATAATATCATCTGGAACTGCAGTATCAAAACTTAATGCGGCAAAGGCTTTCCCTTTCGAATCCCTAAGTGGAAAAACCTTGAAACTGTTAAATATCCCCAGTTCCCATTCGCGCAATCCCTCAACCACCACATTCTGCTGCAGAGTGCGGTTTACTAGCGGCTCTTCCATGCAGCGGATTTTCTTGCCCGTTGCATCAGGAAATCTGTTGCCTATCTGCGTCATAGGCTGTTCCTGTTTATATACGGTAAAAAATTTTTTATCACATGCCGGCAAATAGACCGTTACCCTAGAATGGGCTATGTCAGCAGCAAGCCCCAACCATGGAGCCATGGTTTGTAAAATATTTTTCTGCTCCACTGTTAATTTACTCAGCATGTTTTTACCACCGTCTTAAAAAATGCCTTTTCCACATGGCGGAATATTTATTCCACTTTTTTATCCACATTATCCACAGTTTTTATATTTTGCGGACTTATGTCTATCCAAGTTTAAGTGACGGACTAGCGTTCAAATCCAGTGGACTTTTTATACCTGCCTGCAACATAAAGTACCCGCGGCAGGCAATCATAACAGCGTTATCCGTACATAAAATAGATGTAGGGCAGACTAGCCGTGCACCGCATATTTTCGCGGTTTCCGCAAGGCTCGTCTGTAGAACACTGTTAGCTGAAACGCCTCCTGCCAGAACCACTTCTTTAAGTCCTGTGTCAAATATGGCAGTTGCTGTTTTTTGTACCAAGGCATCAACAATGGCCCGCTGAAAAGATGCGGCAACGTCAGCCAAATTTATTTCCCGGCCTGCCTGCCTTGCACTGTGAAGATAATTAATAACCGCTGATTTTAACCCGCTGAAACTGAACTCATATGGAGAATCCAGCCTAGCTACGGGAAATTCCATGGCTTCTTCATTTCCCCTTAAAGCCACCTTTTCTATTTCAGGGCCACCAGGGTACGGCAGCCCCATAAACCGCGCAATCTTATCGAAAGCTTCTCCTGCAGCATCATCCCGCGTCTGCCCTAAAAGTTCGAAACTGTTATAATCCATCACCTTAAGCAGGGCCGTATGGCCGCCGCTCACGACAAGTGCAAGGAGCGGAGGTGTAAGCTTTTCATCAGTCAGAAAATTGGCAAAAACATGCCCTTCCAGGTGGGTTACCCCAAGAAGCGGTTTGTCTGCCGCAAAAGCAATCGCCTTAGCTGCCGAAAGCCCTACTAGAAGAGCCCCTACCAGACCAGGACCATAAGTTACAGCCACGGCGTCAATATTGGAAAGATCAGTATTTGCATCCCTTAACGCTCTATCAATAACTGGCATTATATTTTCAATATGTTTTCTTGAGGCAATCTCAGGTACTACACCGCCAAATTTCTGGTGCACGTCAACCTGTGATGAAATGACGTTACTCAGAACAGTACGACCATTTTTCACTACAGCCGCAGCTGTTTCATCACAACTGCTTTCGATTCCCAGAATATAAACATCCCTTGTCACCATGCTATCTCCTTATCTTTTTACAGAAGCCACATAATAACGGCGGCTTCATTAGTGTTTTTGTAGTAGCCAGGGCGCTCTCCTATGTTTTTAAAACCGCATGTCAAATATACCTTTTGTGCCACAATATTACTTTTCCGCACTTCAAGGGTAATAGCCTTTGCCCCCAATTCTCTGGCCCGGCGAATGAGAGCCGCTACAAGCTTGGTGCCATATCCTTCTCCCTGCTCAGCCAGTTGTACAGCCACGCGGGTTATTTGGGCTTCTCCCGCAATAAGCCAGAATCCCGCGTAACCTATGACTACCCCATCCTTTTCCATGACAAGATAATCCGTAATGGAGTTATTTATTTCATCAAGCAACATACTTTCCTTCCAGGCATCAGAAAATGTTTCCGCCTCCAATCTTACTACTGCGTCTATATCTGCTGCCGCCATCCCTCTGAAAGTGATATCTATTTCTGTTTCTGCCTTTTTTCCCACAATTCTTCCGCCTCTGATTTTCTTATGTAGTACGGCTTGATACCGAAAATATTTTTATCTGTTTCAGCATTAAATGCATCAATAGCAGCCAAGGCCACAGATGCTGCCTTAGGCCACAGAAGTCCCTCTGGTGCTACTATTATATTTTCTGGCAGTTTATCCTGCATCAGTTTATCGCATTCTCCTAAAAGCATCGCTGGCATATCAATGCTCGCAATATTCGAAAAGAGTTCCTCTTTTCCAACCACGCAAGCTGACTGCAATTCTTCCACTTTTCCACTCTGCCATTTATAAATACCCTGATAGTAATTGCCCTTTTGAGCATTAAGTACAGGTGATAGCAGTATTCCTTCACGTGGCATGTTATATGCCATGCCCTTTAATGTCTCTACCCCATGTAGGGAACACTGCCAAGTATATGCCAGGGCTTCCGCCGTTGCAAGGCCAATTCTAAGTCCTGTAAATGATCCTGGCCCTATTGATACAGCAACCAAATCGATATCACTTTTTTTTACTGTGCATTCATTAAAAAGCTTTTCAATCTGAGGCACCAGATGCGCAGAATGCGTCATGCCAGCATCAACATTATATTCGCTTATAATTTCCCTGTCGCGGCATAGCGCAACGCTGCAAATTTTTGTTGCTGTATCAATCGCTAACGTCAGCATCGCCCTTAACTCCTGTTAAAATTTCTTCATAGCGCTTTCCAAAAGGTGTCAAAATAGCTCTACGAAAAGAATTTTCAAACGCAAGCTCTACTTTTAAATGTTCATAAGGCAGTTCATCCGAAAACAGATCACCCCATTCTATTAAAGTTATGCCACTACCGCCCACGTATTCCTGGAAGCCAATGTCATATAATTCCTCTCTGCGTTTTATTCTGTAAAGATCAAAATGCTTTATCTCAAAATCTCGCCCTTGATAGATATTCATAATTGTAAATGTAGGACTGGTAATATCTTTTTCATCCACGCCGAGAGCTACTGCAACGCCACGGCACATTACAGTTTTTCCGGCACCGAGATCTCCAATAAAACAAAAAACATCTCCATTTTTTGCCGCTTTTCCTAAAATTATTCCCAAATTTTCCGTATCTTTTTCCGTTTTTAAACTAAATTCCATTTTTCCTCACTAACTAAAAAAGCGGTACCGACCATAGCCGATACCGTGCCTTTTATTTTTGCAGCAGTGTTATATTCCGCTCCAGTGGTTCCTCCAAATCCATATATCCGCCTATGGAAGTCACTTTTTTACCATCCACAAGAATTTGGACCCTTTTTATCTCAGAAAACTCCGTAAGCGTATTTACGATAGAGCCGGTCAGCATAAATTCATTATACGACCCTTCCCCACGTTTGACAATCTCTTTGCTGAAATCGGCATAGGCTGTACCGTCTTTATCAACCTTAAATCCCAAAACTTTGGTCCCTTCAGGCACCAGACTTTCTATTTTATCGCTTGAAGGTTTTTGGGTAATAAGAGTAAGCAGTGCGTTTTCCGGAAGTGATTTCCCGTTGTCTGCCATAGTTATTTTTTCTGGCAAAAGTTTCTGGCTTCCATCTGCGGCAGGCCTATAAACAGTATAACTAATCTGTTTCGGTTCCTCTTGTTCTGCATCAGTTGTATTAGGTTTTGCATTATCTCCTGAACAACCGCCTACAAGGATCATGGCCATTAACATAATTAACAGTATCTTTTTCACTTTACAACCCCCGTAGATCTATTTAAAATATTCTTCAATTGCATCGGCAATAAGCTGAGCTGCTTTATTCTGGAACCAAGCACCTTTTATAAGTTTCTCTTCCTTAGGATTACTGATAAAACATAGCTCTAAAAGCGTAGCAGGCATGCTACAACGTTTTACGACATAAAAATTAGCTTCGCGTACGCCAAGATTATCCACGCCGAAATTAGAAGCCAGTTTCTTCTGAAGGGCTTTAGACAGCCGTTGATCATTAGCACTTTTCGGGAAATAGTAGCTTGTAATCCCACCGAGTTTCCTGTTGACCGCTGCATTTATATGCACGCTTATAAAAACATCAGATCCGTGTTTTTCAGCCACGTTTACTCTTGACTGCAGTTCATCTTTATCGCTTGCCCTCGGGCCGCATACGTCCACATCAGTAGTACGAGTCAAAAAAACCTTTGCACCGCATTTTTTCAGATGCTCTTCAATCTTTTTGCTGATTTGAAGTGTAATATCCTTTTCCCTTGTCCCGCTAGAGCCAATGGCACCTGGATCCGTGCCACCGTGCCCAGGATCAATTGTTATAATCTTATCTTTTATTCCGCCGCCAGTCCTGTATTTAGGAGTGCTTTTACCGGATGCCAGTGCAGGTTCCCCTGCAGGTTTTTTTGCGGGCTTCGGCGCATGTTTCGCTGCCGTTCCAGGTTTTGCTACAGTAGCAGCTGCCGCAGGAACTATGGGCGTATCCGTTTTATCCGCCGTTACATCCAAAACGATACGAGCTGGTCTTTTGGTCTGAGGATCTTTCCTTAATGTGAAAGCCTTATAATCGTTTGCTGTTATCGTCTTATTGAGCGGCACCTTAATCGTCGTCTGAGTTGCAGATGATGTTACAGCCATCTGTGTAGTCAGAGAACTTTTTATCTTAGTGCCAGGATTGACACCGCTTTTTAAGGGAGCTGATATGGTAAGTGTCAACTGATTGCCTTCCAAATTTACGTTATATGCGACAAGATCAGTCATATCCACAACAAACCTCAATATATTGTATTTATCAACGCCCCATTTAACGTCAGTCACCTGTGCAGCACTTGCTGTTGCATTAACAACAATACATATAAGCGTTGCAAGCAATACAAAAAACTTACGCAAAGATTTTCACCTCGCACAGCCATTATCTAAACAATTGTCTATTCCATCATTTCCAGCGCCCTGTTGCAAATAAATTTCACCTCATGGTCCGCACTTTCCAGTGCTTTTCTTGCTGCAGGCAGAGCCGCTGCAATTTCACCTGCTGCAAGGCCTACAGTTCCATCTGCTGCGATTTTGCCTGCTAGCCCGTGCAGATAGACACCGCACAATGCAGCCTCCTGCAGACTTATACCCTGTGCGGCAAAGCCGGCAATTATGCCAGTAAGTACATCACCGCTCCCTCCTGTAGCCATTGCACTGCATCCTGTAATATTTAAATAAACATTGCCATCAGGACAGCCTATAACTGTAGGCATCCCTTTTAAAACAACCACTGCCTGCCACTTGGCAGCATATCTAGCCACTATGTTCAAGCGATCTTCATCTATTTCCTCAACTGTTTTTTTGAGCAGCCGTGCCATTTCACCAGAGTGCGGCGTTAATACCTTATCTGCCGACATTGCAGGCAGAATATCCAAATGGCCATTTGAAGCCGTTAAGGCATCAGCATCAATGACTACTGGTGTTTTTGTTTTCTGCAGAAAGTCCAATACCGCATCCGTTGTGGTTTCCGAAACCCCAAGCCCTGGCCCTATAGCCATCACATCTGCTTTTTCTGCCCAGCGAAGCATTTCCGCTGAAGCATTGCTCCCTACAACCCCAGGCATAAGTTCAGGCAGCCCATGTACCATAACTTCCGTAAGTTTTATACTTAATACCTCACGGTATGCAACAGGCGTTAAAAGGGATACCAGACCTGCACCTGCCTTTACCGCTCCTGCAGCGCACAGTGCAGCGGCACCTGTAAATCCAGTGCTCCCTGCCGCAATAGTTACCCTGCCTGCATCTCCTTTATGTGCGTTGTCCAATCGTATTGGCAGAAGATCACGCACAATGTCTGCAGTTAATAAATATTTACTGCTATCACATTCGAAAAAAAGTTTTTCTGGTATGCCGATGTCAGCTAGCACGATTCGTCCTACATAATCCCTTGCAGGATAAAGCAAGAGCCCAATTTTTATAAGTCCTAATATTACGGTAACGTCAGCTTTTACTGCTCCTTCAGCCGCTATCCCCTTTGTTGCGTCAACTCCGCTTGGCACATCAACAGACAATACTACCTTCCCGCTTTTTTGAATAATACCGCATATTCTAAATTCCGTACCCTGAAGTTCCCCATGAAATCCGGTACCTAAAAGCGCATCAATAACAAGATCCGATCTACAAC
>Ga0192243_10222_pt1 | contig 22910 bp, 21 predicted proteins | sample Koala_Koa27_K3_FD_131233 | JGI IMG/M metagenome (GOLD analysis project Ga0192243, IMG submission 131233) | Enriched cells from koala feces incubated with labeled cellulose particles, San Francisco Zoo, California, United States - Koala_Koa2-7_K3 ... | reverse complement strand
CCGCTTGATATAGCTGTACTTTTCATCTAAGGTTTTGAAGGTATGCCGACGGATTTTTTTAGCACATCGATGACCTCACCTTTCTCGGCCATCTGCTTGCGCAGCTCCAGGTTTTGCGCCTCCAACTCCTTAAGCCGCTTTGCCTCCCGGTTCGCACGGTCCGCGCTACCTGCCGCGATACCGACCCCCTTAAGCCAGTTGCGCAGCGTATCGTGGTGGATTTCCAGCTCCGATGCAACCTCCCGACTCGGGCGGCTTGCTCGGTCACCAGCTTGATGGCTCCCTCCTTGAATGCTTCTTCATAACGCGGCGGAGCCTGGCCTTTTCTATTTCCCATTTCTGTTCACCTTCCCTTTCCATTATAGCGTTTGATTGAATGTCCATCAAATCGGGAAGGGAGCATTTTATTGCTTTACGACTTTTAGATGCACGCATCTGTAAATATTTTACTGTAAAACCTGAACTTAACGGCTCCGGACACAATGTTTCATATCCTTCTATAAAAATATCCACGTCCGTTACCAAATACAGTGTGCCGAATGTCCTAATATCTGTAAACCACATGGTCACACCTCCTGACAATTCAAATTTTATTTTTGCATAATCAGGAGCAGGCAACGTGCTACTCTGAGCAATTAGAGCACCTGTCATTCTTGGATGTATTACAAGCTGTTGCTTAGCACCAGTTTTCAAAACTAAATATTTTCCATTCCGTCACACATCCAAAATAATTTTACCAAGTAACCCGCTTACGAACTTTTTCAAAGAATGATATTTTATCAATCTGCCAAGCCTAACATCTATTGCCTCAATTTTTCTTACTATGACATGCGGTGCTAAAGTTTTCTTAACTTGTTCAACCTCTGGCATTTCTGGCATTTTGGTCCCTACTATTTCGCAAGTGCCCAATTCTTGCCAAATTTTACATCAGCTAAAAGGGGTATGTCTAAAACTGCTGCACCTTCCATAGCCTTACATACTAATTCAGCCACTTGCTCTTTTTCATATTCTGGAACTTCCAGCACCAATTCATCATGCACCTGCAATAAAATATGCGTTTTGAACTTAGCTGCCGCCAAATCTTCTGATACCTTTATCATTGCCAACTTCATTATATCAGCTGCAGTTCCCTGAATAGGCGTATTAATTGCCGTACGCTCAGCAAAACTTCGCAAATTAAAATTGCTACTATTTATGTCAGGCAAATAGCGCCGCCGACCCATAAGTGTAGTTATATAACCCTGGCTGCGAGCCAACTCTATTATATCATCCATATATTTTCTTACACCTTTATAACGAGAAAAGTAACTGGCAATATATCCTGCAGCCTCATTCCGAGAAACATTCAGTTGCTGGGCCAGTCCGAAATCGCTGATTCCGTAAACTATGCCAAAATTAACAGCTTTAGCTTTGCTACGCATCTGCGCTGTGACTTGGTCTAACCGTGTTCCAAATACCTCCGCCGCCGTACGGGCATGTATATCCTCCTTATTACGAAATGATTCTAACAATACTTCATCTTGCGCAATACAAGCCAATATACGTAACTCTACCTGAGAATAATCGCAACTCATCAGATAGTCATATCCATCCCCTGGAACAAAAATTCTCCTGATTTGCCGACCTTCTTCCGTTCTGGTAGGAATATTCTGCAAATTGGGATCGGCACTGGATAACCGTCCCGTAACAGTAACCGCCTGCTGAAAATGTGTATGAATCCGTTTTGTTTTAGGATTTAAAAGCGGCTTCAATCCATCTAAATAAGTTGAATGGAGCTTGGCTAATCTGCGGTGTTCAAAAATTGTATCTACTAAAGGATGCTGCCCTTTCAGCTGTTCCAGTACTTTAACATCCGTGGAATAGCCTGTTTTAACTTTTTTAATAACCGGTAATTTAAGCTTTTCAAATAGAATGAATCCCAACTGTTTTGGTGATTTTAGATTGAAATCTTCGCCAGCCTGTTCCTTGGCTGTTTTCTCAAGCCTATCTATACGGAAAGCCATGTTTTCAGCCAGTTGCTCCAAGAGCTCCATATCTGCCTTAATTCCTGTATATTCCATCTGAGCCAGCACTGGGATCAAAGGCATTTCGAGTTCACTGTATAATTTATTTAATCCACGTTCTGACAATTTTCCCTTTAATACCGCAAGCAGAATCGAAACATTTTCACTGGTATTTATTTTAGGTCTATAAAGATACCTAGCTGTCAGATCTTTAAGTGCATAGGAACTGTGCCCTGGATCATCAAGATAGGCTGCCAAAGCAATGTCATCTGTAATGGCCCATGGTTTTATATTGCGACAAAGGCATACCTTATATACTTCCTTACTGTCACAAGTAGCTTTAGGCTTTGATGTATCAGTAAGCCAATTGTAAAAATATTCCCAACCGTCACTGTTCTCTTCCATAACATAGACTTCATTGAAAACAAAAATCTCTGCCCGACTAAAATACAAGTCTGGCAAAACGCCGCTCACTGTCGCTGAAAAACAAATTGTTTCTCCATTTTTAAACGAAGAAAAGAGTTGTGCTGCTTCAGTATTACTTACTATTCTCTTTACTGCTACAGCTTTTTCATCAACAACATCTCCAAACAGTTCCAATCCGCCTTCTTCTGCTGGCAATACCACGGTAAAACGTTCATACATATTTCTAAATTCCAAATCCTGCATGATAGTATTGGCTTCTTTGCTCATTGTACCGAGTTCATAACTTGATATATCAAGATTCACAGGTACATCTGTGAAAATCGTTGCCAGTTTTTTTGATAGTATCGCAAGATTCCTGTTTTCGCTTAATTTTTTTTGAAGCCCTTTGCCTTCAATATTTTTTATATTTTCTAGTACCTGTTCTACACAGCCATATTCTTTTATCAGTTTAAGCGCTGTTTTTGAGCCAACGCCAGGTACACCTGGAATATTGTCAGACGCATCCCCCATTAAAGCTTTTAGCTCTATTAATTGCTTTGGTACAAGTCCTTCATAGACCTTTGTAAATTCTGGTTCGTCGAAAATTTGAATGCCAGTAATACCTCGTTTTGTATAAAACACTTTCGTACGTCCATCTATAAGCTGCAATTCGTCACGATCACCAGTGACAATAATCACTTCAATACCCTCAGGTACGTGGACAGCAAAAGTACCTATAATATCATCCGCTTCATAATTGTCCATTTCTAAAACTGGAATATTCATTGCTGCCAGTAATCTTGCAGCTATAGGGAATTGTTCTGACAATTCAGAAGGTGTAGGCTTACGCTGTCCCTTGTAATCAGCAAACATTTCTGTTCTGAATGTTTTACGCGATTTATCAAAAGCTACAACCATATACTGCGGCTTCACATCTCCAAGAAGTTTTAGCAACATATTACACAATCCATAGATAGCACCTGTATGAAGACCCTGACTGTTAGTTAGTGAAGGTAAAGCAAAAAATGCCCTATGTATAAGACTGCTTCCATCAATTATCAAAAATTTGTCCGACATATTCTCTCCTCAGGCATTCACCAATAATTTTTATATGAATTATTATATCATAAAATTCTCCGCTAAATTTTCCAAAAGCAGGAACTTTCCTTATATTTTGCAAATATTTAATATGTTTTTTAAATTATTATAAAAATCATTTGCAGTATTTATTCACTTGACGTTACTTTTTTAAGTGGTATAATTGTAGCAAATCGTTTTATACATAAACGCTATGAAAAAGAAGCAGCCTGTTGCACTTTAAGAAAGCTACCAGTTAATGTGAGGTAGTAGTAATGCAGGACTTTTCCGCTTTGGAGCGGCAGATGATGAATCTGACGGTACAGCCCGATAAAGCCGACTAAAGATGGCCGTAGGCAATTTGGGTGGCACCGCGAGAAAGAAAAGCTCGTCCCAAGGGAAGCTTCTCTATTTTATTTTTACAAAGGAGTATTATTTATGAAAAGAGCCTATAATTTTAACGCTGGTCCCTCATGTATACCCTTAGATGTCTTACGGGAAGCGCAACAGGAATTTTTAGATTTCAAAAATACTGGGATGAGCATCATTGAAATGAGTCACCGTAGCAGTGAGTATAACACGTTACACCAAGAAACCAAGGATTTATTGCGTAAACTGATGGAAATACCTGCCAACTACGATATACTATTCATTCAAGGAGGAGGCAGCACCCAGTTTCTGATGACTGCCGCCAACTTCTTCACTAAATCTCGGGCAGCGTATATAAATACAGGTGTTTGGGCAAAAAAGGCCATGGCTGAAGCTAATTTTTTTGGTGAAGCATACGAAGCTGCATCAAGTGCTGATCGCAATCACTGCTATATTCCTGAAACCTACAATATTAAACCAAATACATCTTATCTACACATTACATCTAACAATACTATATACGGTACAGAGTTTCAAAAATTCCCACAAGTGAATGTTCCGCTTATCTGCGACATGTCAAGTGATATTCTATCCCGCCGTATAAACGTAGCAGATTTTGATCTCATTTATGCAGGGGCACAGAAAAATCTCGGTCCTGCCGGTGTTGTGATAGTAGTTATAAAAAAAGATTTTTTGGCTACGGCCAATCAAAACCTGCCAACCATGATGAAATATCGGACCTTTGCTGATAATGATTCTCTTTATAATACTCCACCGGTTTTCTGTATTTACATGATTAATAAAACTCTGCATTGGTTGGAGAAAATGGGCGGCATTTCTGCAATAGAGCATAATAATATAGCTAAGTCCCAAATAATTTACAATACCATAGATAATAGCGATGGTTTCTATATAGGCCATTCTGAAAAAGCTTACCGCAGTAAAATGAATATTACGTTTAATCTAGCCGAAAAAGAACTAGAAAAAGATTTTATAAATAAAGCGAAGGCTGCCGGTTTTATCGGTGTTGGCGGACATCGTCTGGTGGGCGGTTGTCGTGCATCTGCTTATAATGCAGTATCAATAGAATCCTGCCAGGCTCTAGCTAATTTTATGGATGAATACCGCAAGTTGTGTTAATTTCAAGAAATTTTATATTTAATTTGTAACAGTAAAACAGGAGGGAAATTATGACCATGAAAATTCTTGTAAGTGATGATGTAAGTGAAAAAGGTGTAGCTTTACTACGCCAACATTTTGACGTAGATGTTAAAACTAATATGTCTGTCAGCGAACTGATAGCCTGTATTGGTGAATACGATGCGCTAGTAACCCGCAGCCAAACCTGGGTTACCAAGGAAATTATTGGTGCTGCCACTAATTTAAAGGTTATTGGACGCGCTGGCGTAGGTGTAGACAACATTGATATTCCTGCCGCCACTGCCAGAGGTATCATGGTTTTAAATGCACCAGAAGGCAATACTTTAGCTGCCACAGAACATACCATTGCCATAATGATGGCTATGACAAGGCACGTCCCTCAGGCCCACGCTTCTATCCAAGAAGGTAAATGGGATCGTAAAAGTTTTGATGGTATTCAGGTTCAGGGAAGAACATTAGGTATAATTGGCGTAGGGCGCATTGGTAGCCGCGTGGCACGTCGCATGCAGGCGATGGAAATGACTACTATAGGTTACGATCCTTATATAACTGAAGAACGTGGCCAACAGGTAGGTGTGGAATTAGTTGATTTTGATACTTTGCTGGCAAAATCAGATTATATTACCATCCATACACCACTTACCGACGAAACGAGAAATATGCTTAATGCTGATGCAATTTCCAAAATGAAAGACGGCGTACGTATTGTCAACTGTGCACGCGGTGCTTGCGTTGACACTAAAGCTTTAGCAGAAGCCCTAAAATCTGGAAAAGTCGCTGGAGCTGCAATTGACGTTTATCCTGATGAACCTTTAACTGCAGAAAATAATCCTTTCCTAGGAATTCCCAATGTAGTACAGACGCCGCATTTAGGCGCCTCTACCATTGAAGCGCAAATTGGAGTCGCTGTAGACGTAGCCGTTGGTGTTATTGATGCCCTAGAAGGGAAACCAGTAATGACTGCGGTGAATATGGCCCCCATACCCAAAAGTGTCGCAACTGTTATTCAGCCATATTTTAGACTTGCAGAACGTATGGGCACTATCGGTATTGCTCTAGCGGGAGCACCAGTCTGCGAGATAGAAGTAGAGTATACTGGCGCTTTATCTGAAACTGAAACCCAAGCATTAACAACTGCTTTTTTAAAAGGCCTGTTAAATCCAATTCTACAGGACAGCGTCAATTTTGTTAACGCACCTAGTATTGCAAAAAAACGTCATTTGAATGTCAAAGAAAGCAAATCACACCAGTCAAGATATTTCACTACCGCTATTACCGCCAAGATAATAACATCAAAATCAGAGCATCAAGTGGTGGGTACCCTCTTCGATGAGAAAGAAGCTAAAATTGTTGAAATTGATCATTCCAGAATTGATTTTAAGCCTGAAGGCTATCTGCTTTTAGTTCCTCATGTCAATAAACCCAACATGATCGGGCAGATGGCAACTATTTTAGGCAGCGCCGGCATCAACATTAACGGCATGCAGGTAGGCGGTTCCACTGATGAGGAAACAAATATTATGGCGATTGCCGTCGGTGATGATATTCCGAAAGATATTATGACCAAATTACGAAACATAAAAGGCATTTTAGATGTCAAACTGATAAATTGTGAGGGCTAAAGCTAAAATGGTAAGAATAATTTTAGTGCGGCATGGAGAAACTACCTGGAATATTGAAGGTCGTTATCAGGGGCAGGAGGATACTCCCCTAAGCCAGCGCGGCATAGAACAGGGAAAACTTTTGGCCCAGTGCTTGGCAAAAATCCCTATTGATTTATGCATATCCAGTCCTCTTAAACGTTCCCACCAAACCTGCCAAATGTGTGCTTCATTCCATAATCTACACGTTCAGCCAGACGAACGACTTTTAGAAATAAATCATGGTGCATGGGAAGGTGCTTTGGCAGAAGAAATTAGGCGAAATTATCCTGTAGAATTTTCCCAGTGGCACAACCAACCGCACCTAGTACAGATGCCAGGCGGCGAAACCTTAGATGATGTCAGGCTACGTGTTCGTGCAGCTTTTGATGAATACGCTCTTAAATATGACAGTAAAACTATTCTGATATCAGCACACGATGCTGTAAACAAAGCTATCATCTGCGATCTTCTGGACCTTGAAATGAGTCATTTCTGGCAAATAAAACAGGACAACACTTGTATTAACGTGCTGGAATATACTGATAACTGTTGGCGTCTGGTATTATTAAACTATATCGGACATTTAGGATTCATTTTCAGCGGTATTGAACAAGCAGGTCTATAAAATATACATAAAGCCGCTTGTAAATTTTTGCAAGCGGCTTTATGTATATTTTCACACATTTTAATTTAAAACCAATAAAATAAGAAATGCTTTGTGCATTACATAAAGCACTTCTTATTTTATTTTTTATTGGTTTTTATTGCGCATATGCGGGAAAAATAGTACGTCACGTATGGAAGAACTACCCGTAAGAAACATGACTAAACGATCTATACCTATACCGAGCCCACCTGTTGGAGGCAACCCATATTCCAAGGTATTTACGAAATCCTCATCCATCATATGCGCTTCATCGTCGCCAGCCGCTCTTTCCTCAACCTGTTTCAGAAAGCGTTCACGCTGATCTATAGGATCGTTCAACTCCGTAAACCCATTACAAATCTCGCGGGCATAAATAAATCCTTCAAAACGGTCTGTAATTTCTGGATCCTCTGCGCTGCTTTTGGCAAGTGGCGAAATCTCTTTAGGATGTCCGGTAATGAAAGTAGGCTGAATGAGTTTTTCTTCAACATGTTCTTCAAAACAAGCATTGATTATCTTCCCAATACCATATTTTTTCTCTATCGGCACATTTATAGATGCAGCCATCTGCCGTGCTGTTTCAATATCAGCCACTCCCATAAAATCTTGGCCAGTATATTTAGCCACTGCCTCAATCATTGTCAGGCGGTTCCACGGCGGTGTCAGGTCAATATCCTGCCCCTCATAGGTAATTTTCATTGTTCCCAAAACATTTTTTGCCGTTTGGGAAACTATAATCTCCGTAAGTTCCATCATGTCTTTATAATCGGCAAATGCCTGATAAATTTCAACGATGGTAAATTCAGGATTATGCTTTATGTCAATCCCTTCATTGCGGAAAACGCGGCCCAACTCATATACACGCTCCAATCCACCGACAATAAGACGTTTCAAATATAATTCTGGAGCAATACGCATATAAAGGTACCTGTCAAGTGCGTTATGATAAGTTATAAACGACCGCGCTGCTGCTCCTCCTGCAATAGAATGCATTATAGGAGTTTCAACTTCAAGAAAATCCCTGCTGTCCAGAATCTCACGCACGCTTTTAACTATTTGGCTACGTTTTACAAAAGTATCACGCACCACAGGATTTACAATCAAATCAACATAACGCTGGCGATAGCGCATTTCGATGCCCTTTAGCCCATGCCATTTTTCCGGAAGCGGCCTGAGTGCCTTAGCAAGCACTTCCAAAGAAGAAGCTTTAACAGACAACTCTCCCATATGTGTGCGGAAAACAGTACCGCTTACACCTACTATATCACCAATATCCATCAGTTTGATAAGCAAATAATTTTCTTCGCCTACTGCGTCTTTACGCACATAAATCTGGATACGGCCGCTCTTATCCATCATATCCATAAAGCAGGTTTTTCCATGCCCACGTATGGCCATTATGCGTCCTGCAAGACGCACAACCGTTTCTTTAGCAGCCAGTTCCTCAAAATTTGCAGCAATATCACTTGCATGATCGGTACACTCAAATCTATGCCCGAATGGCTGCCAGTCATGCTCTTCCATCTTACGCATTTTTTCCAGACGCACCTGCATCTGCTCATTGAATTTAGATTCAGTCGGCAAAATCTTTTCTTCTGGCTGTTGTATGTTTTTTTCTTCAGCCATATCTGTTCCTCTTTTTTATTTGACCTTCAAAATTTTATAAGATAATTCCCCTACCGGAGTATTAACCTGAACCACAGTATTTACTTTACATCCCAAAATAGCAGCTCCTACTGGCGATTCATTTGAAATCCGATTTTTAAAAGGATCTGCTTCAGTAGTACCTACGATAGTGTAAGTTTCTTCTTCCTTGGTTTCCATATCCTTTACAACGACAGTTGAGCCCACACAAACAACATTCTTTTTTTTATTTGCCTTGCCATCAATTATGGTTGCAGTATTAATCATCTGCTCGAGTTCAAGAATACGCCCCTCAATGAAAGCCTGCTCACTTTTAGCATCATCATATTCTGAGTTTTCACTAATATCGCCATAAGAAATAGCAAGTTTCAGCCGTTCTGCAACTTCAGGGCGTCGGACACTGCGAAGATTTTCCAGTTCATCTTCCAGTTTTTTCAGACCTTCAACTGTTAAAATAGTCTCTTTATTGGCCATTTTACTGCTCCTTTGCGTTTTTATTTATTCATACTTTAAACAGCACTGAAAATCTCTCTTAAGCTACTGAATATTTATCTGAATAAAATTATAGCATACATTATATTTTTTTGCCCTATACCTTTCAACATTATCGGTTGTGAGCTACAAGAGTTCCCAATGCGGAATGTTTGACAAAGTCAATTTCTTCTTCAGTTACAGCTCGTTCAAAGTTGCGGAAGCCCGCCAAATGGAAATTATGTTTTTCGGCCAATTCAGCAATTGTCCTTATCTTATTGACATCGAGATTGCGGCCTAGGCTGAAATTTTCATATCGGGATTCCAGGGCGAGAATCATAGTTTCTGCCATGCAGGCGTAGGCCATGCGTGGCGGAAATTCAAAATTAAAATGGAAATCCACATCTCCAGGCACATCTATAACCCCGCCTTCAATAACCAATACATCCCTGCGTTTAGCTGATACTGCTCTAGATACATTACGGGGCCTTGCTACGTCGCAGACCACTGCTCCAGGTTTTAAATCCTCTGGAGAAATCAAAAAATCCAGTGCACTTGTAACTGCGATGACAATATCTGCGTTCTTAAGTGACCCGTGAATATCGCCTGTCACATCCACCTGACACTGTTCCCTGCTGATTATATCCTGTGCCAGATTTTCCAATGGAGCGAGCTTTCTTGCTACAAGAGTTATATGCGGTACTTCGCCAGCCAACAGCCGTACTGCGGCTGCGCCAATAGAACCGCTAGCGCCAACTACTGCCGCATGACAGCTATCGAAGGATTTTCCCATCATTGCAGCTGCAGCTTTTGTCCCTTGGACAGCTGTTGCAACCGTGTAGCTGTTACCTGAAGTAACCGCTATATTTAAATGTTTTGCCACAGTAATGCCAGCATCTCCTGCAATAGAAGTGAATGCCCCAAGCCCAACAATTTTTGCACCCAAATCCTCAGCTATATGGCCTGCTTCAATAATCCTATCAAGCACAAACTCTTCTGGCAATTCTAACATTTGCCGCGCCGTAAGCGGACAGCCCACAAACCAACCTTCTGCCTCCGCATATTGACTTTTTACACCAGTAATATGCGAAACTTTAAAAGGTTTCTTCTTTTTCAAACAGGCCTCCAGCAATTTTTCAGGTACATATTTTAAAAATGGCGATATCAGTCCCATATCCCCTGCAGATAAAGGATGCAGGATAAAAGCAAATTTTTCCATTATATTATTATTGCTCCTTTATTCACAGCCATTCGACTGATGAATCAATTTTATAATAATCTAAAAGTTTAATATATTCATCCGCCACTAGTGCCTGCTTAGCACCTCGTAATGCCACCAATACGGCCTCCATTACGTTAGTGCCAAAACTACGCCCTTCAAAGCACGGGGTAGTCGTAACTAGAATTTTAACCCCCGCCCGCTTCAGCATTTCTCTATCGCCAGTGGTAACGGTATTTGTAATAATTATTTTTCCTGGCAATTTATCCGGCATAAATTTTTTTATAAAATGGAAATCTCCTGCTATAATGTCATTTTCCAGAAAATATTCTGGATGCCGCTTTTCACGCTTTTCTTGGGCGGCCCCCATCGGATAAAACCATCGTACCGGTAATTTGGTAATAACAGGAGCAAGTATTGCCGCCCATGTGCTTAACGCTTTCAATGAGTATAGCGGTTTATCAATATTAAGTCCAAAAATCAAATCTCCAAAAGTAACTTTTGCTCCAGCAGCCTGCAGCGCTTCCGCCATTCCAAAGCGATCAACACCGCATACCAGTAGAACCCGACTGTCCCGTATGTGAATAGTCCCATTTTCCGAAAATTTTCCAATCAAGCGACGTTCCAAGGAATTTTTCAGTCCACTGCCATCAAGTACAGGAGTATGTCTGACATTTACAATCAGTCTAGCAGTCTGCAAGAAAGTATAGCGTCTGCCACCTGCGTACACGTAAAGATCCGTACCGCCCAGTCCGATTGCATCTGCTTTACCATCCCACTGCTCCAACATCCTGCGTGTCCTATCCAGACTTCCATCAGTTCCGCGACGCTCCAGAAAAATTTCCGTATCGCCCAACCTAATAACTACTTTCGCATCACGGGATGATGAACCAAGACTGATACCTATAATGCGTTTACAGCATTGAGCAGTGTCCATGCGTTTTTCTCCTAATAAAAGCTTCTTTTACAAAACAGTATTTTAACATAATTGCCATCATTATACAACTTACGTCACCTAAAAACTATGATACATAGTCATACCAGCACTGCCTGTAGTCTTCTAGAAGCTTCAGAAATTCTTCCTTGCTGGTCAGCTGATGAAAACGGCAGCGATAATCAGCTGCATGCGGCATTCCCTTAAGATAAGCAGAAATATGGCGGCGCATTTCCCTCACAGCAATATATTCACCCTTTAGGGTCAAAAGCATTTGAAGATGCTCTATGGCGGTGTCAAGCCGCTTATTTATGTCAGGTAAGGGTGGTAGCGGATTTCCCTGGAGAGCCGCATACAGTTGCTCAAAAATCCAAGGATTTCCATCCGCCCCGCGCCCCATCATCAATCCATCACACTTAGTCTCTTTTAGCATCCTTATGCCATCGTCTGCAGAAAAAATATCACCATTCCCGAACACTGGTATACGGACTGCCTGCTTAACCATAGCAATTATCTGCCAATCAGCCTTACCCCCATAAAACTGCTCCCTGGTACGTCCATGCACAAATATCGCCGCTACGCCAGCTCGTTCAGCCAGTTTTGCAATATTTTCAGCATTGCGGCATGAAGCATTCCAACCAGCCCTTATCTTCACAGTTACCGGTATTTTGACTGCGTCAGTCATGGCCGTAAGGATCTCATAGGCAAGTTCAGGATTCTTCATTAACGCTGATCCTTCCCCATTATTGACAATTTTAGTTACAGGGCAGCCCATATTGAAATCTATAATATCAGCACCACTATCAGCAGCAATCCTTGCCGCCCGAGCCAAGTCTTCCGGAACATTGCCAAACAGCTGTATGCCAGTAGGACGTTCCCTGTAATCAATACGCAACATTTCTTTTGTTTTGGCATTATTATACAGCAAACCCTTAGCACTTATCATTTCAGTAACAGTCAATCCGCAACCCATCTTTTTGCACAGTAATCTGAACGCCAGATCAGTTATGCCTGCCATAGGTGCCAGTACCACAGGCACTTCAAGTCTAAGATTGCCTATTTTCATCGGAAGTTTCCCCTTTATACTATTGATTATAAAGACAGCCCGCAGAAGCGGGCCAAAAATCTTTATGTCTATTTGGAATTTTTTTCATGCAGTATAAGTAGTCCGTACAAAGTTAAGAAAGGTTCCACCACATCAATGGAATCGGATCCCGCCGCCATGGTATTAGCAAAACCGCCTGTAGCTATGACATATGCTTCTCCGCCAAGTTCCTTCTTCATGCGACTTATAATGCCGTCTATTTGTCCTATAAAGCCGTAAATAACACCTGCCTGCATGGATTTTACCGTATTGCGGCAAATTACTGTTTTCGGCCTGATAAGCTCAATACGCGGTAGTTTAGCGGTCTTCTGGAACAAAGCCTCTGTGGAAATTCCTATCCCTGGGGCAATCGCACCGCCTAAGTACCAGCCTGTAGGTAATATGGCACAAAAAGTAGTAGCCGTTCCAAAGTCAACCACAATCAATGGCTTGCCGAGTGCACTATATTTATCCAAAGCAGCCACTGCATTTACAATACGATCGGCCCCAACTTCGCTCGGGTTATCATATCTGATGGAGATGCCGTTTTTTATTCCTGGTCCTACTACCATAGGTTTGATTCCGAAATATCTTTCGCACATATGGCACAGAGGTACCATTACCGGCGGTACAACGCTGGAAATGATTATAGAAGTCACTTCTTTCATGGGTACACCACTATAGTTAAACTCACTGCGCAGTATAATACCAAATTCATCCGCAGTCTTGGAACGATCGGTAGAAAAACGCCAGTGGGTCTTTAATTTTTTGCCTTCAAAAACACCTGCAACAATATTGGTATTGCCAACATCCATAACAAGTAACATTTAATAAGTTCCTCCTCAGGAAATAAGTATGCCTTTTCCATTCCTTTGCTGGTACAAAGCCTTTACCATTATACTCAAAAAGCTGTAAAAGCGCAACTGTTTATTTACTGATACATTCCCTTAGATGCCGTAGCTGGTCTTATGGACACATCCCCTGCTACTACCTTTTCCAGGTGACCGTTATTCGTTTTGACCAGCAACAGCCCATCACTGTCAATATCAACAGCCGTGCCCAAATATGTCCTATCTGGGGCAATTACTTTTACTTTCTGCCCTAAAATGCATGAATATTTACGCCATTCATCGAATACGGCAGAAAAGCCATGCGCAACGGAAAGTTCATACAATTCTTCCATGTTTTTAAGAACAGCCGCAAGAAGTTCCACCCGCAGGAACGATTCTTTGGCGGCATCCGCAACTGATACGGCCAAATCACGCACTTCTGGCGGATAGTCATCCCTTGAAGCACAGGTATTGATTCCTATCCCGATAACAACATAATTAATGTGTCCGAACTCGGCATTCATTTCGGTAAGTATTCCTACCAGTTTCCGTCCGTTAAGAATTATGTCATTAGGCCATTTGATGGCAGCCTTTACACCCTTAATATCATTAACAGCCTTAGCAACCGCAACTGCCGCCAGTAGCGTACATTTAGAAGCCTCCTGAGGCAAAAACGGCGGTTTTAAGACCACTGAGAACCATATGCCCTTAGCATATGGGGAAATCCAGCCACGTAACAGCCTTCCCTTTCCAGCCTCTTGTTCTTCAGCCACCACAAGCAACCCGTCCCTGCAACCTTCATTGGCCAGTTTCTTTGCAAAATTGTTCGTGGAATCAACTTTTTCTTTATAGCAGATATCCCTTCCCAGCCATTTGGTTTTAAGGCAAGAAGCTATTTCCTGAGGAAACAGTCGGTCAGGTATCCTGCGCAGGATATATCCGCGTTTCTGCAGGGACTCTATTTCATAGCCTTCATTTTTTAAAGCCTGTACATGTTTCCACACCGCAGTACGAGTAATATTCAGCTTTCTGGAAATATCCTCCCCAGATACCAGTTTCTGTCCATTTTCGCGCAATAATTCCAAGATACGCTTACGCATATTATCCCTCCAGTATATATGCAAAGGTTAACATCAGGTTAACCAAATGTCAAGTAAGGATAAACATAAGCAAAAAAACGCTTCTGCAATTTTGATATAAAGCAGAAGCGTGTGGATTCTTGATTCATACCGGCTGTTCGGCAACGACTATTGTATTATTTACCTGAGGCACATCTTTCTGTGGCGGTTCGCCGGATTTCAATTCTTCTTCCTCATCTTCAGTCAAAAGATGCCCATATTTCAGTACTTCTTGAATTTCACCGGCTTCCAAGGTCTCATGCTCTATGAGAGCTTCCGCCAACGTATGCAGTTTATCTATATTTTTGCTAAGCAGTTCTTCCGTCTGAGCATATGCATCTTCAAGGAAAGCCCGTACCTCTTTATCAATCTCAGCAGCCACCTCTTCGCTGTAGTCCTTATCACGAGCAATATCACGCCCTAAAAATACCTGATCCTGCCGATGCCCGAAAGTTACCGGTCCTATATTATCACTCATGCCATACTCGCAAATCATCCGACGTGCCAAAGAAGTGGCCCTCTGTAAATCATTGCTAGCCCCACTGGATATCTCCTTCAACACCAATGCTTCTGCCACGCGGCCCCCAAGCAATACCTTCAGCTCATCAAGCATTTCGCTACGGGTCGTATAATAGCGATCTTCCTCGGGAAGACTCAGTGTATATCCACCAGCACGCCCACGCGGAATAATGGTTACCTTATTAACGGGATCAGTATTATCTAACAGCATTCCCGCAACAGTGTGGCCGCCTTCATGATAAGCAGTCAAACGTTTTTCCTTATCGCTTATGACACGGCTTCTGCGCTCAGGTCCCATAATAACCCGTTCTGCCGCTTCCTGCATTTCCGGCATGTTGATGATTTTTTTATTTTTCCTTACCGTCATTAAGGAAGCCTCGTTCACCAAATTGCTGAGATCAGCCCCCGTAAATCCCGGCGTGCGCTGAGCAATTACTTTCAGTTCAACATCTCGCCCGAGTGGTTTTCCCTTTACATGCACCTTAAGTATTTCCTCTCGGCCCTTTATGTCTGGGCGATCCACTACAATCTGCCGGTCAAAGCGGCCGGGCCGCAGCAGTGCAGGATCAAGGATATCAGGCCTGTTGGAAGCAGCAACCATAATTATTCCTTCGTTGGCGCCGAATCCGTCCATTTCAACCAGCAACTGATTCAGTGTCTGCTCGCGTTCATCATGCCCGCCACCAAGGCCTGCTCCGCGCTGACGTCCTACTGCATCAATCTCATCTATAAAAACAATGCAGGGTGCGCTCTTTCTTGCCTGCTCGAACAGATCGCGCACACGGGATGCACCTACACCGACAAACATCTCAACAAAATCAGAACCAGAAATACTAAAAAATGGTACCCCAGCTTCCCCTGCTACAGCCCTAGCAAGCAAGGTCTTTCCTGTTCCCGGAGGTCCATAGAGGAGCACCCCTTTAGGAATTTTGGCTCCCAGTTCATTGTATTTCTGGGGGTGCTTTAAAAATTCCACAACCTCCTCTAGATCCTGCTTGGCTTCATCAGCACCTGCAACATCCCTGAAGGTTACCTTTACTTTGTCCTCATCGTAGCGGCGGGCACGGCTTTTGCCGAAACTCATAACCCGTCCGCCACCGCCATTACTCTGGTTCATCAGTAAGAACCACAGGCCGACAATTAAAAGCATGGGCAGCATGGAACTTAAAATACTCATCCACCAGGGAGGCTGCGGAGGCAACTCCGCCTTAATTTCCACGTCCTTTTCTTCTAGTCGGGAAATAAGCAAACTGTCATTAGGAACTACTGTCGTAAACTCCTTACCATCCGGTAACTTACCACTTATGATATTATCAACAATGGTGACCTGCTTAATTTCATTCTGTTGTACATATTTTAAGAAACTGGTATAGCTGATATCAGTTGGTTTGACAGTTCCAGCGGAATAGTAGTCAAACATCCAGATAACAACGATAATAACCAGCAGATAAAAAGTTACGTTCCTAAAAAACCTGTTCAAGGACGTATCCTCCTTTAATTCTTACTATACCCATAGTATATAATATATAATTATAGTATAGGCAAAAATTTTAGGCAATACTCATTTATTATTTACGGGCATATACCACTGGTTTTAAAATTCCGATATAAGGAAGATTGCGATAATTCCCTGCAAAATCAAGGCCATACCCGACAACAAACTCATCTGGAACTTTAAAGCCCACATAATCGGCATCCAATCCATTGACGCGCCGTTCGCATTTATCGCACAAAGCAACAGTCTTAAGCGACAGTGGCCTATGTTCTTTCAGCATGTTTGATATGGCAGCAAAAGTAATACCTCTGTCTATAATATCATCAACAAGCAATACATCCTTACCGGCAATATCTTCCCGAATATCAAGATAAACCCTAACATTGCCGCTGCTGTCAGTACTATTCCCGTAGGACGATGCAACCATAAAATCTGTCCTCAGCGGGAGATTGATGGCCCTTGTCAAATCGGCAGCAAACCATGCTGCACCAGTCAGCAGGATAATGACTACCAACTCTTTGCCTTCATAAGCAGCTGTTATTTCCTTTCCCATTTCCCGTACCCGCTCTTCAATCTGTTCTTTAGTGAGCAGTACCTGTTTGATATCCTTATTAATTTCCATTTTCAAACCCTTCCGATGTAAATTTGGCTACCAGCCATTTATCGTAGTTCCCGTCACCGAAAGCACCGTTGTCCATACCAAAAATCCCCAACACTATTTCTCCGCAGCAGACAAGCACTTTCTCGTTGCGTTCTTCGCGGGGAATTTTTTTATCTATGAAATAATCTTTCAACTTTTTCATGCCTGCTCCATTAAGCGGACTGAAGCGGTCCCCATTACGCCGACTGCGTAATTCTATTGTATCACTGCAAAGCTCCAGAGGATAGACCACTTTATCATTTCCCATTTGTGGGGTTTTCCCGGTTATAATTTTCAGAACCACTTCACCGCCAGGAACGGTAAATCTCTTTCCATCGAAATCCTCACCGCATATTACAGAAAAACCTTTTCTCAAAGATTTCATTTCTCTGTAAAACCTTAGCATGCCGTAAGCGTATCCGGCAAAAATTTTGCCTGGCAGTTTAAGTGATTTACCGCTGCGCCCAGAAAGACAAATTCTATCCAAGGCTGTCGTATGCTGATATCCTAGTTCACCGCCGCCATAAAGAAAATAGCATTCTCTGAGCATTCGCATGCGCACAGGTGCCACTATTTGCATCCAATCGCGGGTATCCAACAACAAATCTCCTTCTTTATCTGCGACCCTTTCAAGCAGCTGCTTTTTGACAAGTCCTGCCAAAAACTCTTCATCTTCACGCAAAAGTTCTGCCGTATGAACTAAAGATTTTTTTATAGAACTGTTAAAGTTCTTTTCCAGATACGGCAACAGCTCGTGACGTATACGATTGCGGGTGTATGCCATATCATCATTACTACTGTCATGGCAGCATACAATATTTCTTGCTACACAATAGGCTTCCAAATCAGCTTTGCAGAGACTTAATAACGGACGCAGGATATTGCCCGTCCGCATTTTCATTGCCCCAAGCCCAGAAGCCGCAGTACCTCGCAACAGGCGCAATAATACTGTCTCTGCCTGATCATCAAGCTGATGCCCCGTAACTATATAGCTGGCATGTACGGCTTCAGCTTCCCTCTCCAGGGCCTCATAACGCAGGAATCTAGCAGCTGCTTCCAGAGAAAGCTTCTTTCTAGCACAACATGCCGCAACATCAACATGAACACATTTATAAGGTAGTCCGCACTCCATGCAGAATTTTTCGACCGCTTCTGCATCGCGGAGAGCTTCTGCGCCGCGCAACCCATGTTCCACATGTAAGACCGTTGCTGTCAACCATCCTTCTTCCATTAACCGCACTGCACCGTCAGCCATTGCCAAAGAATCGGCGCCTCCGCTGACCGCCAACAGAACTTTGCTTCCCCTGGGAATATGTTTTTTTAACTGGCGATAAAGCTTTTTTACTGCCGAATGCATATTTTCTCCTATAGCAAACAAAGGGCACTCACGCGAGTACCCTTTCAGAGATCATCTTTCGCGTCTGGCACCACGGCCGCCGCGTTTCGACTCCGTATTACGTTTCAAATCCAGCATACGGTCATCACTGTCTTTCAGAAATTTTGATAACTTCTCTTCAAAGGAAAGCGCAGTCAATGGCTTTGTACTTGACTGGAACGAACTGCCGTGTCGTTCCTGGTTTTCTCCTTGAGAATGCTGTGGTGGTCTCTGCGGCATTTCCGCTAGCGGTAGAAGCTGTTTAACGGACAGGGCTATTTTACCTCGGTTATCAATGGATATTATTTTAACCTTTATTTTTTCATGCTCTTTCAGAAAATCGTGAACGTCCTTGACATAGACGTTGGATACTTCAGAAATGTGAATTAACCCTACTTTGCCTTCAGGTAACTGCACAAAGGCACCAAAATTTGTTATTCCAGTAACCTCGCCTTCTACGATTGCACCTACTTCAAGTGACATGAAAAAAAGTCTCCTTCTTAAAAAAATTTTTATGCTATTTCATTATACTCTCACAAAATTCACAGTGTCAATAAATATCTAAAAAGGACACCCGTCAATACTAGGATTTAAAAACGTGAATAACAATCATTTATTCCCGTTTTCCTTATCAGGTTCAACGATAAACAGTGGTACTTCGTCTTTACCTACCATATTATAATCATCGCGGGCCAGCTTTTCGATATATTTCGGATCATCCAGTAATTTTCGTTCTTTTTCCAAAGCCTCTTTATTTTTCTTGAGTTCTTCAATGCGCTTCTGTGTCGCAATTTCTTCCTGACGAATCTTATATATGCTATATTCCTGGCGGCCGATGATAAACAAGCAAATAAGCACGAATATCCACAAAACGATGTTAAAATCTTTACTGCTGCGGTTTTTACGCCTGCGCATGCCCGTCACCTCACTGCCTATGCCTACATTATATCAGAAAATAGCTTATTTACAATCAAGATCTACTTTTATAGGGTACCGCCACGTTCCTTTGCCTTTGCTGCATCCCAGAATTTATCCAATTCCGCCAACGTAAAATCCTTCCATTCCCGGCTGCTTTCATTTACCTTTTGCTCTACATAACCGAAACGCCTAGTAAAGCAATTATTAACCCCATTAAGAGCTGTTTCCGGTTCAATTTTATTATGCCTGGCATAGTTAACCAGAGCAAACAACACATTTCCGAGTTCACTTTCAGCAGCTTTAGAATCCCCTTTTTCCAATGCTTCCTGAAGTTCTCCAAGTTCGTCTTTCACTTTATTCCAGACATCTTTTTTGTCAGACCAGTCAAAACCTGCATTTGCAGCTTTACTCTGCGTTTTGTATGCTCTAAGCAACGCAGGCAGTCCCTTGCTTACTCCATCCAAAATATGCGTACGCTCAGTTTTTTTCCAGTTTCTTTATGGCTTCCAAATTATGTAGCACATCATCACTTCCTGCCACAGAAAGATTACCGAATACATGCGGGTGCCGGCGGATAAGCTTCTCCGTTACTTCATCAATGACATCCTGAAGGTTAAAATTCCCCGCTTCTTCAGCCATACGGGTATGAAAAACCACCTGCATTAATATATCCCTCAATTCTTTGCGCATTCCATGAAAATCATGATCATCGACTGCTTCCAAGTATTCATATACTTCTTCAATTATATTGCTGCGTATAGAATCATGTGTCTGTTCAATATCCCACGGACATCCGCCAGGCGAACGCAATCTTCCTATAACTTCTGCCAAAGGCTGTATATTAAAAATGCCGCCAGCAAAAGATGTTGCACCACCAGAAACTTCTTCTGCCTGCGCTGGCACGAAAATACTGGTGAGATGATCTATGCTAGTTTGCCGATCCAATTCATACAATTTGATTTTCCGGCATTCCTCATCCGGCAATCCAAGATTACGAAAAAAATAGACCGGGTAAACATCATTCAGCACGTCCATCAGGGCAATTTTAAGGTCGGAGGCCACTAGGCGGCTATATACCTGCGTGACTATAATAAGATAGCTTCCTGCCGCAGAAATAGCTTCAAAATCGGCTGTATCAACAATGCGCAGTCCCGACACAGGATCAATGCCCAATTTGCCATAGGCAAGATCCAGAAAACTCATAGCCGGCCAAATATCAATTTTTATTTTTCTCTTCAGAGCATTTTCAAGCAGAAAGATAACCGTATGTTCTGCCACAAAGGGACTGCCCGGAACTGTGTAGATCACATCTCCCTTATCTGCAGCTGTAAGGACATATTCCGCTATTTTTTCATATACTTTTTCAAAAGAATCCTCCTGCTAGTAAATCGCATCGCAGGGAACAAAATTTATATTCTGCTCTCGCAGCCATTCAATGGTAGGATGTCGCTCAATCCTAAGTATTACCTGTGCCCCGCTTTCCAAGATATCTATGGTTTCAAGGGACAGATATCATGCCGCCCCTGGCCCTAATCCAACAACTGTTATTGCTCCCATACCGTACCTCTTTTCTTTATTATTTTATATGCTTCCCTGCCAAAGGTATACGCCGCAAATCGGCTTTTTTTATAATTCCCATACCGAATACCAATATTGCATAAATTGCAACGGCAATTGCCAGAGTTGCCAAAGATGCGGCAGTCTCATTGCCTGCCGTTGCTAGAAGTAGCTAGTAGCCGTATATAATGACAACCCCTATGAACAGTGCCGCAAAGGCTATTTGGGCTATGACACGCCACCGAAAACAAATTCCACACTTATACAGTACACAGATATTAAGTCCCACCGCCATGGCAAAATTAATATTTGTTGCCCATGCCGCATCGATAATATTATGAGCCGCATCAGTCAATACCCATACAGCCGCCACTTTAGCCGCAATACCTACCAGCATATTGATCATGGGGATACTTACCCTGCCGATACCCTGCAAGATCCCCGTAGTAATTTGCTGCATTCTCAGCAGCCAAATGGCAGGTCCCGTATGCATTATAGCCACAAGCGCTTTGTCAGTTCCATAAAGCAAAAGGGAAAGAGGCCCTGCAAAAACACTCATTCCAGCAGCTGCAGGCAACGTTACCAGACAGCATAGTTTCATGGCCGTGGCCGCTTTTTGTTCTATTCTCTCCCCATCTTCCAGGGCAAAGGATTCGGACATGGCTGGCACAAGGCTTGCAGCAAGTGATAGTGTGGGTATGGTCGCCATCATGAGAAGCGGTTGTGCCATTCCGGCAAGATAGCCGAAAAGGGTAGTAGCTTCATCCACAGCAATACCGCTGCTTATAAGCCTGTTTGGAACCAGAAACATGTCAATGCTGCTTGTGACAGGCACCAGGATATTGGCACAGGAAACAGGCAGCGCAATCAATATCAGCCTTTTAGCAACGTAAAATACACTTTCTTCCGATACGCCGCATATATTTTCCTTAAGCGGCCAGCGCTCTCTGTAATTAAAATAAAAACAAATTAAAACTGCAAGTCCCGCCAGCCCTTCTGGTACTGCCCCGAAAGCTGCTCCTGCCGCCGCATATTCCAATCCTTTAGGCAGCAAGTAAAAAGCCAGTGCTACCATAACTGATACCCTGACAAACTGTTCCATGATTTGTGATACGGCCGCCGGCATCATAAACTTGTATCCCTGTAAAAAACTGCGGAAGCAGGCCAGAACCGTGGAAAAAAACACTGCATGGGTTAAGGCTATAAGGGCATAGTAAACGCGGCTGTCGGCGATAAGCCCGCTATTTATCATCCAACCAGCGGCACTGAAAAGTAGTAACGCCAGTGCCAGGCCTACAGTTGTCATTAGGACTAGTGAAACCCTGAAAATTCTGCGGGCACTGTAATGATCGTTTTTCGCTGTCTTTTTCGCAACAATAATGGAAATCGCAACGGGAACGCCCACAGCAGAAACAGAAAGCAGAAGAAGATAAACCGGATAGGCCATCTGGTAGAGCCCAATGCCTTCTCCACATAGAAGACGCGAAAGTAAAATACGGTTCACGGAACCGATTATTTTAACCATAAGTCCCGCCAAGGTAAGTATCATGGCCTCGCAGAGAAATTTATCCGTGTTCATGGCTGTCTCATTTCGGCCGATTGTAAAATGAAGTTAAACAGTTGAAAAATCCATAGCGATTGAATCCGTGGTAGAATAGAGTTCACACACAAAACCCTATCAAGGAGGACAATCACTATGGACTACCCACATTCTATCACAGATGCGGAGAATCGCAAGAAGGGAAAACATCTGACGGACATCGACCGAGGCACAATCCAAGCCATTAACAGAGAGAGAATGA
>Ga0192243_10221_pt1 | contig 22943 bp, 17 predicted proteins | sample Koala_Koa27_K3_FD_131233 | JGI IMG/M metagenome (GOLD analysis project Ga0192243, IMG submission 131233) | Enriched cells from koala feces incubated with labeled cellulose particles, San Francisco Zoo, California, United States - Koala_Koa2-7_K3 ... | reverse complement strand
TCGTTTATGGCCCCGGGGAATGAAACGGGAAGGTTTAAAGTATGATTATTGGGCTAAAGAAGTAACACCATCCAATGATTTAAGAAAATGGTTTCATGCCGATGTGGAAAAGAGGTGGGGAGCTTTTGCCGATATGTATCAAAAGGAGTTGGAAAGTTCGGATGCGGCCAAAGCGTTTATTGATAAAATAAGGGCTTATCCCAAGGTGACCCTGCTATATGCGTCCAGGGAAACGGAACGTAATCATGCCAGGGCGTTGAAACAGTTTTTGGATATACGGTTATAGTTCTTTGGGGAAGCAATTCCTTGTTATTCACAAGGGTGTCAAAACTAAATAGCGCTATCATTTTGCTGTAGGGGCGGGGTTTGCCCGCCCGAAGGCATATGACGTTTTGCATACGGGCGTATTAAATCCGCCCCTACAGTAAAATGATAGTTGTTTCGGAGTTTTGATACACTCTTGTGATAATTCATTTTGATACCACCTCTTATTTATCCAGCCAAGCCTTAATCTGTGCTTTTATTTCTTCCTGTGTCTTTGTATCAAAACTGCCGATACGAGTGCGATGGCTGCCACCGGGCAATACATATACTTTAATGTTTTTCTTATCCTTCAACCAAGTAACGCCTGAAGCCGTCCAAGGGTCATCTCCCCCATAAATATAAATCATTTCGGGATCATTCTCTTTTAGAAACTTCACCACCTTCTTATATAAGGTAGCATCAAACTTGATGCCGGACAATTCGGCCGGAAGCATTACTCTGCGAAGATAATCCTTGCTGGTTTTTATCGTCAGGTACTTCTTAAAAGGTTTGATGTCGTATCCGTAATATCCCAATTCTTTGGCAGCCTGTACGTTGAATGAAGGATAAGGGGATTGCTCAGAGAAATAATCGGGTTCGCAAATGGCAATGAAATGGTTGAATATGCTTTTGTCATCAGCACTTGTTGCCGGAATGTTGCTGACGGGCGTTCCCCATTGCCACAGGGCAAAGGAATATTCTAATATGTTGAAATCATAGACTTCGGCTACAGGGATGCGGAAAGTATATCCTTTGTCTGTGCAATACTTTTCAAACATAGGCATCAGCTTATCCTTGCGTTTCAGTACTTCCAACTGAAAATCCTGTACCCGTTTGCGGTTCTCGGCGGTTGATACTTTCCCGGCAATGAAAGGTTCGTGCCTGCCATCTTCTAATGACTTGTTGAGCGGCGCTACATAAGGAATGGAAATATCGACGTCATCGGGGAAATAGGCGCGATAAAACATGGTGGGCTGTCCGCCTTTGCTGATACCTGTTGATATCCATTTCTGTGCATATAATTGCTTGAGGGTAGTGGTAATGTTGTGGAGGTCATAGAGTGAATTCTCTACGGTCAGGTAGTCCCAGTTACAAGGTTCCGGCATGGATTCTCCAAAATAACGGTATTCTACAAATATCAGGTTGGCATTGAAGATTCTTACCAGTTCTTCCTGATAGCGGAGGCTTGTGGCATAATGGGCTGCATAACCTTCGGTAACCAATACGGTAGGGCGGTCAAATCCCACATGGGAAAGAATCACCCGTTGTTTGAAGTTGTCTGCTTCCGGGTGATGCGGGTCTAGTAATTGGTTGATAAAGAATACATATTTTTCGGGATATGCATCACTTTCCATTGCTTTTATGTCACTGATGCCGGGAAGGCCTTGCAGTTTCTGTTGTAACTCGGTAGGCAGGTTTGCAGCTTGAACCAGTTGCAGGGGCAATAAGAGTGCCAGTATTGCCCATAAGAAAAGGGGATGTGTGTTCTTCATCGCTTTATAAATGGTTTAATAAACTAATTGGCAACAAAAATAGCGTTTTATTTCGATATTGTCGGTTATTCTTTTATCTTTGTTGTAACTTAAAAAAGCTGAAAAATATGTTCTTTCTTCATCGATTATGGATTTGGTGCAGACGCTTCCGTCACCGTTGTGGTTACGGGGTACACTCTCCATCCGATTTCTTTCTGGTCACTTCCGTTATTTATGAAAGGCATCATTATTATGCTTATCGGGCATTGAAAGAAAGAGGATTTTGCAGTTACTTGCCACATTATAGAAGAAAAGTGAACCGTTTGCTCTTTCGGTTGGTTAATTATTTCAGACCGGAATCATTGATCGAAGTAGGAATTGGCAACGGAGCTTCTATCAGTTATATGCGGGCGGCTTGCCGCACAATGGACTCGGCTACCATAAAAGGGCGGAATTGGGAAAAGACTTTGCAGCAATTGAAAGACAATCTGTCGGCCATGCAAACATTGGATTGTCTGCATATCGGCCATACACCTTTTTATAAAGAGGTCTTTGAGCAGGCGCTTCCTTATGCGGGGCAGCAGAGTTGTTTCATTATTGGAGGCATTCATGAATCGAAAGAGAAAAGAAAGTGGTGGAAAGATATAGTTGCCAGCGAACACACCGGCATTACTTTTGATTTATATGATATCGGTCTGGTATTTTTCGATAAAACAAGGTATAAACAGCATTATATTGTAAACTTCTTATAATCAGAGCCATGAAGAAAAGCATGATATACACCAAGACGGGCGATAAGGGGACTACCTCGCTGGTAGGGGGAGCCCGGGTGCCGAAAACTCACGTACGCCTGGAAGCGTATGGCACAGTAGATGAACTGAACTCCCATTTGGGACTGTTGCAAACCTATTTGACGGATGAGGTAGACAAAAAGCTGGTTTACCGTGTGCAGAACAAACTGTTTTCTGTCGGTTCCTATTTGGCTACGGATCAGTCAAAGACGGAATTGCGCATGGAGAGCCGTATTGAAGATGAGGACTTGGAATTACTGGAACATGCCATTGATGCGATAGACAATGAGCTTCCCCCATTAAATTCTTTTATCCTTCCCGGCGGAGATCGTGGGGCGGCAGTCTGCCATATTTGCCGCACCGTTTGCCGACGTGCGGAACGACGTATTTTGGTACTGGCGGAGGAGTGCGAAATAGAGACTCGTGTGACTGCATTTGTCAACCGATTATCTGATTATCTGTTCATTTTGGCTCGGAAGTTAAATCAATTAACGAATACTGATGAAATTTTTTGGGATAAAAGTTGCAAATGAAATAATTTATTGTACTTTTGCGGCTAAATTAGAGAATGACAGAAAAGTATTTACTTTAAAAATAGGAAAACTATGTACTGGACATTAGAATTGGCCTCGAAGTTAGAGGATGCTCCCTGGCCTGCTACAAAGGATGAATTGATTGACTATGCAATGCGCTCAGGTACCCCGTTGGAAGTAATTGAGAACTTGCAGGAAATGGAAGATGAAGGCGAAATCTATGAAAGTATAGAAGACATTTGGCCGGATTATCCGAGTAAAGAGGATTTCTTTTTTAACGAAGAGGAATATTGAAACAAACGCATAACGGGTAGAATCTTTGATTCTGTCCGTTTTTTGTTTGACTATTGGGAGGGTATGTCGAAAATGATAAGCTAATTTCGTTTTGACATATCCTTGTTTATTTATTGTCTATAAGGTATATTGCTGACCACAAAATAAGAAAATTCACCCACAAAAACAGAAACTTAGCGCTTGATGGATAGCTTGATACCAAGTATCTTTGTTCCCGAAAAAATTATCTAAAAATCACTAGTGTGACATGAAAACCAAACTGATTGAAAAACTATGGCTGGTGATATGCCTGGCTACAGTACTTACAGCTTGTAATGATGACGATTATGAGGGACCCGCACCTTATGAGGTGAATACAACTTATTCCAATCTGCTGGCTAACGGTGATAACCCGACGCTGGCACTCACCTATGACGGTGCGGATATGATTGGCAAAAACATCTATTTTAAAATGGCGGATGCCCATACGGGGATGCTCAGTATGGAACGTGTGATTCCCGGAGAGGCGGAAACGAATATTGCAGGCATTGCGTTGACTGCTGCCGATAACAAGTATTCTTTTTCGGGGTCGGCAACAGGCAGCACAGGCGCGACCTTTCAATATGAAGGAAGTGTGGAAAAAGGGAAACTGGTATTGGCACTGAATAATGTGAAGATACCCGCCAACTCTTTAAGTAATCAGGGAATGTGGATTCCTACTACATTGGACGCATATAAAGATATGTCTTCTCTGACAGGAATGATACTGTCTGTCATAGCATATCCGGTGCTGCAAACCGTGATAAATACCACGGTCGATCAGATTACTTTTGAACAGGACGGGAATATTATAGCTCATTATGCCGGCTTGCCGGAAGGAGTGGGTTTTGCCGATTTGATAAGTGGCAAAGTACAACCCCGTCCGGAAGATGAATGGAAGAACTCTCCTAAAAGTATGGCTACTTATTGTGTCAAGAGTGATACCTTACTTTATATCTATCCTAATGTGGATGGAATCATCCGTCAGGTGCAGTCCGGGAATGGGCGTGCTGCTTCTCTGCCTATTCTTTCTATTATACAGGTCTATACCAAACTTAATGCATGGGCTACGACAGGTATCAAACTGGTAATCAGAGAGAACGCCAATGCTTCCGGTGACTCGTTGGTAGTGCTGAATAAGGATGAAGTACGTGCTCTTTTTGAAATAATAAAGATCTTGGGCGACTTATTGCCCGAAGAAACCTTGAATGCCAAGGCGGTGGATTGGCTGAGTGGAATTGTCCCCGAACAGTTCCAAGGCATGTTGAGCCTTTTCTTGAAAGATATGACGGTGTCTCAGTTGATAGACCAGGTCTATACGGACTTGGATGCAATGCCGTTCCATATCGGTCTTTATCTTTCTAAATAACCTCAAAAACTATGCGATATGAAAAAGATATATACCTTATTATTTATATTGGTCTTTTTTCCGGTTATGATGCTTGTCCAGACATTGAGGGGAACCATTCGGGATGCCAAGACCAATGAGCCGTTGGTAGGGGCATCCGTTACCTATAACTTAAAAGGAAAACAAGGAACGATCTCTGATTTCAACGGGGCGTATGAAATAAAGCTTCCCGAAGGCGGAGTAGATTTGATCTTTAGTTATGTGGGTTATGAGGATCAGTTGGTGCCTATCGTTATCGGTCCTGCCGAAGTGATGACGAAAAATATCTATATGAAAGAAAGTACTAACCTGATGGAAGATGTAGTTGTTACCGCCGGGCGTTTTGAACAGAAGTTGAGTGACGTTACCGTATCTATGGACTTAATTCGTGAAAATGATATTCGTCGTCAGGCTCCTACCGATTTGACTTCTACCTTGCAGACACTTCCCGGAGTGGATATTGTGGACAAGCAACCCAGCATCCGTGGAGGTGGCGGATGGACATACAGTGTGGGTTCACGCAGCCAGATATTGATTGACGGAATGACTGCCCTCAGCCCTAAAACCGGAGATATCAACTGGAATACCATTCCATTGGAGAATGTGGAGCAGGTAGAAATTATAAAGGGAGCATCCAGTGTGCTCTATGGCTCGTCAGCACTGAATGGAGTGATCAATGTGCGTACTGCCCGCCCGGGACTGGTACCTCAGACACATGTCAGCGCTTATGTCGGGTTTTATGGTGACCCTTCCAATGACAGTTATCAGTGGAGTGACAAAAGTTTTTGGAAAAGCGGTAAATATACGGTGGAACCTTTGTTGAGAAGTACCCTGTTCAGCGGTGCGCATAATCCTATTTATGAAGGTTTTGATATTTCGCACAGCCGCCATATCGGTAATTTTGATGTAAGTGGCGGACTTAACCTGTTTACGGATGAAGGTTATCGGGAACAAGGATACAACAAGCGGTTCCGCATTGGCGGCAACTTGACTTACCACCAGCCCGATATGGGAACGAAACTGATGAATTATGGTTTCAATGTCAATTTCTTAAGTAATGAGTATGGTGATTTCTTCATCTGGCGCTCGCCTAAGGAAGCCTATCGTCCATCTCCTTTCACCAATATGGGGCGTGAAGGAAATTCATTCCATATAGATCCTTTCTTTAATTATATAAATCCGGATAACGGGACTTCGCACCGCATCAAAGGGCGTTTCTATTATACGGATGATAAGATTACCAATCCGGCAGAAGGATCCTCTTTCGGTGATATAATCAACCATATGGGAACAGACCTGGGAGCCATAATGGGAACAGTGAACCAAATAAAGAATGGCGATTACAGTATGTTTTATCCCATCATAACCCCTGCACTGACCGGTGATTTGAATGGTGCGGTGAATGGCGCGGTAGGCATTCTGAACCAGTTCTTTCCTGCGGCGACTACTTCTGATTATTGCGACTTGATTAACTGGGTGATGAATAATGGTTTGCCGCCCAGCACAAATGATCTGGGCGCATGGATGAATGGCGACTTTAAGAAACAGTTACCCGATCAGTCCGATCAAAATTATGATTTCTTTGTCGATTATCAGTTTAACAAGCGTTGGGAGGGCGGAGCGCAAATAACGACCGGTCTTACTTATGAGCATATGTTGAATGAATCTCATGTGACGGGTACGCACAAAAGCGATAATGTAGCTGCTTTCTTTCAATACGACCAGCGTTTTTGGGATCGTTTGAGTGTTTCGGCAGGTGTGCGTGCCGAGTATTACCGGGTAGACCGTCATTATAGGGAAGGAGCGACAAAGGTACTCGGTACTACGATTCCATTCCGTCCGGTGTTCCGTGCCGGTTTAAATTATCAGTTGGCAGATTATAGTTTCCTTCGTGCCAGTTTTGGGCAGGGATACCGTTATCCCAGCATTACGGAGAAATATGCCCGCAAGGATATTGGCGGCGTAGGCGTCTATCCCAATGAGGAACTGCTTCCCGAAAAGGGATTTAATGCGGAACTTGGTTTCAAGCAGGGATATAAATGGGGGAACCTGAAAGGAATGTTTGATATTGCTGGTTTCTATACCCAGTATAATAATATGGTGGAATTTCAGTTCGGCTTGTTCAATAATGCCAGCGGAAAACCTATCAATAGTCTGATAGATGCCGGTATGACGCTTATACAAATGATTAATGGGGTAGAAGGTGCCGGCCTGGGCATTGGCGCACAGTTCCACAATGTATCAAAAGCGCGGATTTATGGCATGGAGATAAGTACCAATGGCGTATATGATTTTAATAAGAATACAAAGTTGTTCTATAATATAGGATATGTATATACCGAACCGCGCGATGCCGATTATAAGGAACGTAATGCCTTGGAGGCAGGTTATACCGATCCGTTGCAGATGAAAGAAAAAAAGCAATGAAGGAAAGTACCTGAAGTACAGGCAAAAGCATTCCTTTAAAGCTACTTTGGATTTTCAATGGAAACGTATCAATGTGGGGACAAATCTGTCGTGGAAAAGCAAGATGCTGGCAGTGGACTATCTGATGGTGGACGACCGTGAGAAGCGTGCGCCCGAGTTGATGGACTATGTGCGCGATGTCTTGTTTGGCAACATTGACGGTGAGACGTTGAACAGCTATTGGCGGAAACATAATACGGATTATTTCACGATGGATATGCGCCTGGGCGTGAAGGTGACTAAAGAAGTCGGTTTTCAGTTTATGGTCAATAATTTGTTGAATAAAGAATATAGTTATCGCCCTATGGCAGTAGCTGCTCCCAGGACCTTTGTAGCCAAGGTAGATGTAACTTTTTGATGGAATAGAACATATTGAGTGAAAAAAGTGTTTATCTTTGTGGCGTAAACTAAAAATAGACGTAACATGAAAAAGATTATTAGTGTATTAATGGTAGCTGTTTGTTTGATGATGGCTGCTCCTGCTCAGGCGCAATTTCACCTTGGTGTAAAGGGTGGTTTGAACTTGTCAAAGGTTAGTTTTTCGAAATCAGATTTGAAAGGAGATAATAAAACAGGTTTCTTTGTAGGTCCGATGGCTGAGTTTACGATTCTTATTGTGGGAGTAGGTGCAGATATAGCTGCGCTTTATTCACAGACGGATTTGGCTGCAAAAGGATATAATGCGGATGCAAAGTTGAAGACTATTGAAATTCCTGTTAATTTGAAATGGTCTTTCGGATTTGGTAGTATGTTGGGAGCTTATATTGCTGCCGGACCTCAGTTCGGATTCAATATAGGCAACAAGAAGGGTTTTATGAATTATGATTTGAAGAAGAATAATACGACTTTTAATGTGGGAGCTGGTCTTAAGCTAATTCGCCACTTACAGGTTGGTGTGAATTATAATTTTGCATTGGGGCATACTGCAACCCTTTATGCCGATTCTAATATAATCCTTGACGGTAAACCACTTACTCAGGATATTAAGATCAAGAATAACACTTGGCAAGCATCTATTGCCTATCTATTCTAAGCAAACTAATTTAATAAAAGATAAAAAGGAGGCATTCTTCACAGAGTGCCTCCTTTTTTGTAATTTTGCACCATGAAAAAGTTCGTAGATGTCATAGTCCCGTTGCCTATTGCCAACCAGTACACCTATTCACTTCCTGCTGAAATGGAAGAAATGGTGCAGATTGGTTGCCGGGTAGTAGTGCCGTTTGGAAGAAAGAAGTTCTATACGGCGATAGTGACGAATGTGCATTATGCGGCTCCGGAAGGATATGAAACGAAAGATATTTCAGAAGTTCTGGATTCTTCGCCCGTCTTATTACCACGCCAGTTTGAATTTTGGCAATGGTTGGCTGAGTACTACCTTTGTACATTGGGAGATGTGTATAAGGCGGCTATCCCTTCGGGTATGAAACTGGAAAGCGAGACTTTAGTAGAGTATAATCCGGACTTCGAGGCATCTGCCCCCCTGCCGGAACGGGAACAGAAAATACTGGATCTGCTAAGTGCCGACACGGAGCAATGCGTTACTCAACTGGAGAAAGTCAGCGGACTGAAACATATTCTTCCCGTCATTAAGTCCTTGCTGGATAAAGAAGCCATCTTTGTCAAAGAAGAACTGAAACGTAACTATAAACCACGCACAGAAGCACGGGTGAAACTGGCAAATGCCGGGGAGGTGGATGAGGCTCGTCTGCAAAAAATATTCGATGAGCTGGCCCGTGCCCCCAAGCAATTGGCGGTGTTGATGAAATATGTGGAGTTATCCGGCTGGGTAGCTCAAGGAAGTGCGCTGAGGGAAGTAACAAAGAAAGATTTATTGGAGAAATCGGGTAGCTCTGCCGCCGTATTCAACGGATTGGTGGAGAAAGGAATCTTCGAACTCTATCATCAGGAAATAGGGAGGCTGGATAAAAGCCATTTGGGTACCGGTGATATAAATCCATTGAATGCTGCCCAGCAACAGGCCTATGAAGGTATTCTTCAAAGTTTTAAAGAGAAAAACGTCTGCCTGCTGCATGGAGTTACTTCCAGCGGCAAAACGGAGGTATATATACACCTTATACAGGAAGCACTGAAAGCGGGAAAGCAAGTGCTATATCTGCTGCCCGAAATAGCGCTGACCACCCAGATCACTGAACGGTTAAAGCGGGTATTTGGCAGACGGTTGGGCATATATCACTCTAAGTTTCCGGATGCTGAACGGGTGGAGATCTGGCAAAAGCAGCTGGGTGAAGAAAGTTATGATGTCATTTTGGGAGTCCGTTCTTCTATCTTTCTGCCTTTCCGAAATCTGGGGCTGGTGATTGTAGATGAAGAACACGAAAACACTTATAAACAGCAAGATCCTGCTCCACGTTATCATGCCCGTAGCTCTGCCATTGTGTTGGCGTCTATGTTCAAGGCGAAGGTGTTGCTGGGAACGGCTACCCCCAGTGTGGAAACTTATTTCAATGCCACTTCCGGAAAATACGGGTTGGTGGAATTAACAGAACGCTATAAGGAGATTCAACTTCCCCGGATAGAACTGGTTGATATAAAGGAACTGGCACACCAGAAACGGATGCAAGGACCTTTTTCACCTACATTGGTAAAGCAGATAAAAGAGGCTTTGGAACGGAAAGAGCAAGTTATCTTGTTTCAGAACCGCCGTGGCTTTGCTCCGATGATAGAGTGCCACACCTGCGGATGGGTGCCCAAATGCAAGAATTGTGACGTGAGCCTTACCTATCACAAAGGTTTGAACCAACTCACCTGCCATTATTGCGGTTATACCTATCAGGTTCCCCGTTCCTGCCCGGCGTGTGGAGGAACAGAACTGATGCACCGCGGTTTTGGCACGGAGCGCATAGAAGACGATATAAAACTGATTTTTTCCGAAGCAAAGGTAGCGCGTATGGACTTGGATACCACCCGCACCCGCACTGCTTATGAAAAGATTATTGCAGACTTTGAGCAGGGAAAGACGGATATATTAATCGGTACACAGATGGTTTCTAAAGGCTTGGATTTTGATCATGTCAGCGTGGTAGGCATCTTGAATGCCGATACGATGCTCAACTTCCCTGATTTCCGAAGCTATGAACGCGCCTTCCAGTTGATGGCGCAGGTGGCGGGACGTGCCGGACGTAAGAACAAGCAAGGATTGGTTATTCTGCAAACTAAGTCGCCCGACCTGCCTGTTATTCATCAGGTGATGAATAATGACTACGAACAGTTATACTACGATCAACTGGCAGAACGGCAGATGTTTAGGTATCCGCCTTACTATCGTTTGATTTATGTATACTTGAAACATCGCAAGGAAGATGTGTTGGACTTGGCTGCCGATGCGATGGGAGCCCAACTTCGTTCCGGTTTGGGAGACAGGGTGTTAGGCCCGGATAAACCACCGGTAGCCCGTATCCAAACCTTGTTTATCGAAAAGATTATAGTGAAGGTGGAACAGAATGCTTCTATGGCAAAGGTGCGCGAATATTTGCTTGCCGTGCAGCGTGCCATGCTGGAAGACGAGCGTTTCCGTTCCCTATTAGTATATTATGATGTAGACCCACAATAGCCAGCCCATGCGCTGGGCGGAAGTCTCTATTCGGTTTAGGAATATAAAAGAGAAAAAGATGAAAATAGAGTTAGACGTACATACCCACACCATTGCCAGCGGGCATGCATTCAGTACTTTACAGGAAATGGCGCAAGCGGCTGCCGACAAAGGTTTGAAAGTATTGGGAATCACGGAACATTCTCCCGGCATTCCCGGCACATGCAATCCCATTTATTTCAGGAACCTGCATGTAGTCCCCCGACAGATGTATGGCATTGAGTTGCTGCTTGGTGCCGAGATCAATATTCTGGATGGCGAGGGAAATCTTGATATGGATGAAAAGATGATGAATTACCTTGATATACGCATTGCCGGCATCCATTCTTTATGCTATACATCAGGTACAATAGACGAGAATACGTATGGCATGGTGCAGGCTATCAGTAACCCGATGATTCATGTTATCAGCCATCCCGGTGATGGTACGGCAGCACTGAATTTTGAGCCGATGGTGTTGGCGGCAAAGGAACACCACACCCTATTGGAAATAAACAACAGTTCCCTGAAACCGACCCGTAACAAGCCGGATGCCCGTGAGAATAATCTTACTATCTTGCGTTTGTGTAAGAAATATGAGGTACCGGTTATCTTGGGAAGTGACGCGCATATATCTTTTGATATAGCCCGCTATGATTACTTGTATGAGTTGTTGCAGCTTACCGAGTTCCCCGAAGACCTGATAATGAACCGTGATGTGAAATCATTTAAAGAATACCTCAACTTGTAGGGGCGGGGTTTGCCCGCCCGAAAACAGTTTGCTTTGTGCCTTCGGGCAGGCAAACCCTGCCCCTACAGAATATAAACGAAATTATGAAAAGAAGAATACTTTTTGTCTGCCTCGGCAATATCTGTCGCTCATCTTCAGCCGAAGAAGTGATGCGTACTTTACTAAAGAAAGAAGGATTGGAAAAAGAAATAGAGGTAGATTCTGCCGGAATCCTGAGTTATCATCAGGGAGAACTGCCGGATAGCCGGATGCGTATGCACGCTTCCCGTCGGGGGTATAACCTGACACATCGTTCCCGTCCCGTCCGTACCGAGGACTTTTATAACTTCGATCTGATTATCGGCATGGACGACCGTAACATTCAAGACTTGATAGAACGTGCTCCCGATCTGGAAACAGAAAAGAAAATCCATCGCATGACGGACTATTGCCGGGTAAAGATGGTGGACTATGTACCCGATCCTTATTATGGCGGGGCACAAGGTTTTGAAAATGTACTGGATATATTGGAAGATGCCTGTGCGGGATTACTGGAAGAAGTACGATTTCTCTCTTAAACACAAGCCTTTGTTTTATTCCGATTATCATCTCCTGTAGGGGCGGGGTTTGTCCCATAGCCGTCAATCTAAGGAAAACATGGTTAAATCATCGCGCTAGCCTCCCCCTTTTTAAGGGGGATTTAAGGGGGATGTTCTCCTGGGTAGGGTTGCTTTCTATAGTAAGCTACACCATTATTCCAAAGAGAACATCCCCCTTGCCCCCTTCAAAAGGGGGAGGCTGCGCGATATCTTAACAATATAAAACTTAGCTTGACGACTATGGGGGCTGCCCGCCCGGAGATGATAATCTTATTTCTTCAACTCCGGATAACTGATACGAGTGTGATACATCGTCTTCAACTTTTCCTTAAACAACGCTTTCACCATGGATATATCCTTGAAAGTGATGGGACACTCCTTGAAGAAACCCTCTGTAACCTGTGAATCAATAATCTTATCCACCAGCGAACTGATACTTTCCTCCGTATATTCCGGCAAACTGCGCGAAGCAGCTTCCACAGAATCCGCCATCATCAGAATAGCCTGCTCCTTTGTAAACGGATTGGGACCGGGATAACGAAACTTTTCAGCATCTACTTCTTCATCCGGATGCTCATTCTTATAAGATATATAGAAGTATTTCGTCAATCCCCGTCCATGATGAGTCGTGATAAAGTCTTTAATCACTTTGGGCAGATTATGCTTTTCAGCCAACTTCAGTCCATCCGTCACATGACTGATAATGACCTGTGCACTCTGTTCATGACTCAGGCTCTTGTGTGGATTAACTCCCGACTGATTCTCGGTAAAGAAAGCCGGATTAACCATCTTTCCTATATCGTGATACAACGCACCGGTACGCACCAACTGGCTTTTCCCTCCAATTTTATTTGCCGCTGCCGCTGCTAAGTTGGCCATCTGCAAAGAATGCTGGAAAGTACCCGGAGCAACCTCAGACATTTCCCGCAACAAACTATTATTGATATTGGACAACTCTACCAAAGTAACATCCGAAGTAAAACCGAAGGTCTTCTCTAAAAGGAACAGCAACGGATAGGCAAACAACAGCAGAATGCCATTTACCATAAAATAGATGTACATGCGTGTATTCAATTTCGTTAAGTCATTTTCATGAATCAACTCGAAAGCAAAATACAATAACGCATAACTGGCAAAGACCACTAGCGCCGTGCGCAGCAACTGTGAGCGTTGGGGCAACTCCCTTAAACTGAAAATTGCCACCATACCAGCCACTACCTGCAACAGGATAAACTCATGCGGAAACCGCAAAGTAATGGAACAGAGCAGAATAATGGTGACATGCGCCATAAATGCTGTTCGCGAATCAAGGAATACGCGGATAATAATGGGTATCATGGCAAACGGAACCATATAAATGCTGGACAAATTCTGTTCTACTATGACAGAGGAAATGACAGGGAAGAATACAATTAGCGCAAATAGCAACGTCAATGTACCTTTCCTTTCATAATAATCTCCACGGAAAAGCTCCAGATATGCCATAAAGCAGAACAGGAAAATGCCTACATACAATAATTGTCCTGCCAGTGTCAACCTCTTTTCCTGTACCGAATCACTTCGCTTCTCCCATTCCTTTTGCAAGGATTCCAATATATTATAGGTCTGTTCGTTTACAATCTCCCCCCGGTCAATAATCTTTTGCCCGTTCAGGACAAATCCGTTTGCCCACGAAATATTCGAGAGCAAATCTTTTTGTGCCACTTCCGATTTTTCTTCATCATAGATAAGATTAGGCGTAATGTAATTATTCAAGTTGCATTGCTGCAATATATTCTTTTTATAATGAGCGGTATCCGAGTTTAGCAGATACTCATACGCCTCTTTTACTGTATAAAGCTGATCGACAAACCGGCTGGTTGCCACATTCTTGTCAACCAAGCGTATAGCTACAATGCTGTCTTCCTCCATACGCGCCAGGTCATTTCCGGCCATGATACCGTTTTCGTACATTGATTTCAAGGTGCGCTCAATGTAACGGATATAATCCGTGCCGGGTAGCGAATGACGCAGTGTTTTGTTATAATCTTCCCTTAATCTGGCAAGGATATTCTTCTCTATTTCCTTATCAATTTGGAAATAAGGCTGATACTCTGCCATAATGCTATCCTGCTCCTTCTGTACCTGTACGTCATTCTTGTAAATCGGAAAATCGAAGGACGCTTGTAGCAATCCATACTTCCACGGCTTGTTGATATCAAACTGGTAGTTGAACTTTCCCTCATTCGGCAAAAAGTAAACTATCACAGATGCAGTTGCAATGAAAATAAGACTTTTATAGATCAAATCTTTATATGAAAACTGCCTACTGGCCTTGAAACTTCTCATAATCGTATAATTTTGCGCGCAAAATACGAAAAAATCGGGAAATTTAGATTAATTTTGCGGCGTATTTTATATAAAACAACAATGTCAGAAAGAAAAGTAAGAGTACGTTTTGCTCCGAGCCCCACGGGAGCGTTGCATATCGGCGGTGTGCGCACGGCCTTGTATAACTATCTGTTTGCTCGTCAGCATGGTGGAGATTTTATTTTCCGTATAGAAGATACCGACTCAAATCGCTTTGTTCCGGGTGCGGAAGAATATATCATTGAGTCGTTCAAATGGTTGGGACTTCAATTCGATGAAGGTGTGAGCTTTGGTGGCAACCATGGCCCGTATCGTCAGTCGGAGCGTCGCGATATTTACAAGAAATATGTGCAGGTGTTGCTGGATGGCGGCAAAGCGTACATTGCTTTTGATACGCCGGAAGAACTGGAAGCCAAGCGTCAGGAAGTTTCTAATTTCCAGTATGATGCTTCTACCCGTATGTCTATGCGCAACTCTTTGACGCTGTCACAGGAAGAAGTGGATGCACTGATTGCCGATGGAAAACAATATGTGGTACGTTTCAAGATAGAACCGAATGAAGATGTACACGTGCATGATATTATCCGTGGTGAAGTGGTGATAAACTCATCTATCCTGGATGATAAGGTTTTGTATAAATCGGCAGATGAATTGCCTACTTATCACTTGGCAAACATTGTGGATGACCATTTGATGGAAGTTTCCCATGTAATCCGTGGTGAGGAATGGTTGCCTTCGGCACCGTTGCACGTGTTGCTGTACCGCGCTTTCGGCTGGGCGGATACAATGCCTGAGTTTGCACACCTTCCATTGCTGTTGAAACCCGATGGAAACGGTAAATTGAGCAAGCGTGACGGTGACCGTCTCGGTTTCCCTGTGTTCCCACTGGAATGGCATGACCCCAAAACAGGTGAAGTGTCATCAGGTTACCGTGAATCAGGTTATTTGCCCGAAGCGGTTATCAACTTCCTTGCACTGTTGGGATGGAATCCGGGTAACGACCAGGAAATTATGTCATTGGACGAATTGGTGAAACTGTTCGACCTGCATCGTTGCAGCAAAGCCGGAGCCAAGTTTGACTTTGAAAAGGGAAAATGGTTCAACCATGAATATATCTTGAAGAAAAGTAATGAGGAAGTAGCGGCATTGTTCATGCCTGTTTTGAAAGAACAAGGCGTTGAGGCTCCTATGGATAAGGTGGTGACTGTGGTAGGTCTGATGAAAGACCGCGTCAGCTTCATCAAGGAATTGTGGGAAACTTGCAAATTCTTCTTCGTTGCTCCCACGGAGTATGATGAAAAGACCCGTAAGAAACGTTGGAAAGAAGATTCTCCAGAACGTATGCTGGAACTGGCGGACGTGCTGGAAGCATTAGACGATTTCTCACTGGAAAACCAGGAAGCCGTGGTCATGAAATGGATAGAAGATAAAGGTTATCACTTGGGTAATATTATGAACGCTTTCCGTTTAACCTTGGTAGGCGAGGGCAAAGGCCCGCATATGTTTGATATTTCAGCCGTTTTGGGCAAAGAAGAAATATTGAGACGCATTCGCCGGGCAGTGGAAGTACTCAAGTAATACCGGTAATTATGATTTATAACGTAGTCATCTATATTTATCTATTCGGGGTAAAAGTTGCTGCATTGTTCAGCGCCAAACCTGCCAAGATGGTGAAAGGCCATCGGGAGGTTTTTGATATTCTGCGTACCAAGATAGACCGGAATGCCCGCTACATCTGGTTTCATGCAGCTTCATTGGGTGAATTTGAACAGGGGCGTCCGTTGATAGAACGCATCCGCAAGGAACATCCCGAATATAAAATATTGCAGACTTTCTTTTCCCCTTCGGGTTACGAGGCGAGGAAGAACTACCAGGGGGCAGACATTGTCTGCTATCTGCCTTTTGACACGCCGCGCAATGTGCGTAGGTTTGTGGAACTGGCAAACCCCAGTATGGTGTTTTTTATTAAGTATGAATTCTGGCAGAATTATCTGAATGAGCTTTATAAGAAAAGAATACCGACTTATAGTGTTTCTTCCATTTTCCGCCCGAATCAGATTTTCTTCCGTTGGTATGGGAAGAAATATCGTGAGGTGTTGAAGACTTTTGCACACCTGTTTGTACAAAATGAGGTGTCGAGAGGATTGCTTGCCAAGATTGGTGTAACTGATGTGACGATTGTGGGCGATACTCGTTTTGACCGGGTGTTGGATATCTACCACCAAGTCAAACAGCTTCCTTTACTGGAGAAATTCAAAGGTGATTCGTTGACTTTCGTTGCAGGTAGTTCGTGGGGACCGGATGAGGGTATTTTCATTAAATACTTCAATGAACATCCTGAAATGAAACTCGTTATTGCGCCGCATGTGGTGAGCGACAGTCATCTAAAGGAAATTCTGGAGAAGGTGAAACGTCCGTGTATTCGCTATACCGAGGCGACGGAGGAGAATGTATCGAAAGCTGATTGCTTGGTTATAGATTGTTACGGATTGCTGTCGTCCATCTATCGCTATGGGGAGATTTCATACATTGGCGGTGGCTTCGGAGTAGGGATTCATAATGTGCTGGAAGCAGCCGTGTATGGCATTCCTGTGATATTCGGACCTAATAATAAGAAATTCAGGGAAGCGCAACACTTATTGGAAAAGAAAGGCGGCTTTGAGATCACCAATGATGAAGAATTCAAGCAGTTGATGGATAAGTTATTGACTGATAAGGCATATCTGCAACAAGCCGGAAAGGCTGCCGGAGATTATGTGAGTGATAATGCTGGGGCATTAGAGAAGATTATGAAGCATATTTCTTTCTAAGCTCTTTCAGCAGAAGCGTTTTTTTGTTATCATTAACCGTAGGGGTGGATTGAATCCGCCCGTATGCATAAAGCAAACTGTCATCGGGCGGATTCAATCCGCCCCTACAGTCAATGCTTTCCTTTTTTTACTTGAATCGTGACGTATCTACCTGTTTGTGTTGTTTCTCCTTATACCCACCAAATTTATAAACAAAGGACAACATAATATTCCGCGAATAACTATTAGTATGCATATCCATATACTGCCCTCTATTTCGTAATTTTACATCCACATCCCCTTCCATCGAATTAAAAATATCATGTGCCTTTAGTTGAATATAAGCTTTTTGATTCCCAAAATTCCAACGAAGCCCCGCATGGATAGCCCACACATTACTTAATGTATAACTTCCCTGAATAGACGGTCTCAAATAAAGCCCCGTCACTTCCATCCGAATATCCGGTTTGCTGGAAAGCGTGATATTATTCTGTAACATTCCCAAACCAATCCACTTGCTATGATCAAAAGAAATATCAAAGAAATGATCACATTTTGCCTGACGATACTCCGCCTGCACGGTAGCCCGGCTATCCAACCAATTACCTACCTTGAACGGAACGATAGCCGTAGCCGAAAAGCTCTGCTGATAATCCCAATTCAATGTTTTATAAATCATAGTCAACCGGTCTGTACTCTGATAAGCCAGTTGCTGGAGCAGATTAGGTTCATAATCATAAGACACGCTGAAGATATATTTATTCTTCAAAATATAATTCAGATTAGCAGAATAGTCAGTCGATGGTTTCAACATCGGGTTTCCTTGTACCTCCTCGTAACCACTTATATACCCGGTGCTTTCACTTAAATCCCAATAACCGGGATAAGTTTTATCCGAAGTAAAAGAGAGTTGCAGGATATGTGCCGGACTTGCCACATAAGTCAGTTCGGCTGCCGGATAAACCGACCAGGAATGATAGGTTGCCATCTTATAATACTCTCCGGTTACGGAAGCACTGAACGACAATCGTTCACCGATACTTTTGCTGACCCCGGCGTATAAATCATAAGTGTATTCATTATACCGGCTGTCTGTGTTCAGTGCGCTCATATCGCTGCCATCGGTGGTGTGATAAAACTGGGTATTGTGGTCACCGGCATAAGCAAAGGAAGTGCCATAATTCAATGTCCAGTCCTTTGCCAGGTCGTGTGACTGGTCTAAATATACTTTCCAACGGTCTATGCTCTGACCACTGGCTGTTTGGAACCGGCTTGCCCGGTCTTCGCTATCTTTATTTGCAAATTCTTGGTTGCTGTCTGATTGGTAAGAGGTATAGTTTACACCTGCCTTCATTCCGAAGCCCGACATATAATCCAATGCCAGATTGTGCATCTGATTATTCCCTTTTGTAGAATTATCGGAGGTTGCAAAGTTCCCGTTGGATGAGGAGTGATTTTTGTTATTGGGATTGAAAGCCCCTGTATAAGCCATGCTGATATTACTTACATCATCTATCTTATATTCTGCTCCTACCCGGACGTTGTGAGTCAACCTCTGTCTGTCTATAATTCCTTGTTGGTAAATATCATAGGTCTTATCACCCAGTGTATGGCGGGAATGAGTATCAGTAGTTTGTCTGAATTGCCTGTATTCGGCATTATACAGAAAATCCACATTCCACTTCGGAGTTGTATAAAGCAAGCTGATTCCCCCTTGTGCACCATTCTTGTAATTACGCAGGTATCCGGCGTTGATTTCTCCTTGCAGCCCTCCTTCTCCGGCATGGTATCCTTTCAGAATCAGATTGATAGCCGCCCCTCTTACGTGATATTGGGGTGGCGCACTATACATTACTTCCGCTTTCTCTACCCGTGATGCCGGGGTATTCTTCAGTAAATTCACCAGCTGTTCATAACTCATTGTTGTCGGTTTCCCATTCAGAATGATGCTAAGCCTGTGTGCCCCTGCCAGTGAAAGGCTTCCATTGATTTCTTGTACCCCCGGTAGTTGCTGAAGACTCTCGTAAGCATTGCTCACCACTTTGTTTTCAGTCAACTATGTCAGATCATAAGAAAGTTTTCCTTCCTCTACTTTCACAATGGGGCGTTCTCCTTTAATCACTACTTCGCCCAACTCGTAGTCCTTACTTTGTAGCACCACCACCGTAGGGGCAGACCCATGTGTCTGCCCGGAAGCATCACTTCCCCCGACCTCCATCTGCCGTGTCTCATACAAAATATGCTGAAAGATCAGCCGATATGCTGTCAGTTGTTGATTGAACTGAAATTCTCCCGCAACATTTGTTATTGCGGCATCTACAAATGTAGAATCCGGAGTCTGCAATACCACGGTTGCTCCATCAATAGGGTGTGCATCTGTGTCTGTAACTTGTCCCGTAATTGTTTGTGCTGTGGCTGTTCTTATCGCTAGAAATAAAAATAGCAATGTGATGTTTAAAATTTGCTTTTTCATACCTATTTGTTTTTAATATTTTCTTTAACTTTGACGAAACAAAAGTAGGGGAACTTTTTTCCTTACGTGGTTAAGGGTAGGTTAACATTAGGTTAACGTTCTCCTTATAGAAAATAAAACCATGAACAACAAGCATATAAGGATCATGACGATACTGGGACTGATAGCCATAGTAACCTTGCAGGGGGTATGGCTGGGCAGTACCTACGCACTTATCGACAGGCAGATAAGGGACACGAGTGAGAATGTTTTCAAGGATGCAGTAATATCCGAAGCATGGGTGCAGATGGAAAAGATTGCGAAAGGGGAATCTACGGATACCACCAGTACCGTCAATGAAACCGTTAAATTGGAGGCCGATAGTACCCAAACGTTGACCAGTATCATGCGTTCCTCCATCGGTCGTACTTTTCAGGAATCACTGTTTACCAACTATGGCATTCTTCCTACTGCTATCGGCTTGGACACGACTTATGTAAATCTGTTGCACGATGAGAATATTTATGCCGAAGTGGTTTGTTACCTCACGGACTCTTTAGGAAACGTCTTGGAGAGTTCCCGCGATATTGATATTTCTGGCCTTTCTACTATTAAAACCTCTTTAAGCCCCGTGGGCTATACCACCGGAAAGTGTCTGCAAGCCGTGATTGTCAACCCCTATGCCATAATCTTCCAGCGCATGACCATGCTGCTCGTTGCAACGGCTTTGATGATGATGTTTGTTGCCTACTGCATTGTTTTTCAGATTCGTATCATTGCCCGTCAAAACAAGATAGCGCGGCTTCGCGAGGACTTTTCTTATGCCATGATTCATGATATGAAGACGCCCCTCACCAGTATCCTGATGGGAGTCCAAATCCTGAGAAGCGGAAGACTGGATGCCCTGCCGGAGAAACGTGAGAAATATTTCCAGATTCTGAAAGATGAAGCCGAACACCTGCTGGCATTGACAAACAAGGTGCTGACTCTCTCCAAGTTGGAAAACCACCAGCTGAAACTGGCACAGGAAGAAGTGGAGCTTCGCCCCATGCTGGATGATTTAATAGAGAAATATAGTGCAAAGGTCAGTAAACCGGTGCGTTTCTTGCTCCAACTGGACCGGGAAACGGTATATGCCGATGAGGAATTCTTGAAAGAGGCGGTCAGTAACTTGATTGATAATTCCATAAAATATTCCGGTGACTCCGTGGAAATCCATATTTCGTCCATGCAGCGGGCGGATGGGACCTATATTATAAAGGTAAAGGATAATGGTTTCGGCATCCCTTTGAAGGATCAAAGCCGTATCTTTGAGAAATATGAACGCGCTTCGGCGGCGGACCATAGTCGTAAGACCGGCATATCGGGCTTTGGGTTAGGTTTGAACTATGTGTTCAGGGTAGCCGAGGCGCATGGTGGTGAGGTAAGTGTGGAGAGCATTGAAGGAGAATACAGTGAATTTTCCCTTTGTTTGCCGGGAAAAGAAAAGGAGAAATAGATACGATAAAGCTATTGCTGGTGGAAGATGATGCCAATCTTTGTTACATCATTCGTGGTGGATTGGAGGATATGATAGGCGGTTACGAAGTAATCACCGCCTCTAATGGTGAAGAAGGGTTGAAAATATGGAAAGAAGAATGCCCCGATGTCATTGTTTCGGATATTGAGATGCCCGTCATGGATGGTTATGAAATGGTACGCCGCATTCGTGAGACAGACGGAAATACACCTATTGTCTTTACCTCCGGTCGTGTTTCGCCCAAAGATGTGGTGAAAGGGTATGAATTGGGCGTAAATAATTATATTAAGAAACCTTTCTTGGCTGAGGAGTTGGATGCCCATATCGGTGCTTTACTGAAAATGAAACAGGGCATAGGGGCAAAGAATGAAAGTGAAGTGTATAAAATAGGAGAGAATTATGTGTTTGATGCTGCTCATGCCGTACTGAAACATACATCGGGCGTGCAGAAAACATTGACGGAGCGTGAGGCAAAACTTCTTCAAATGCTTTGTGAAAGGAAAAATGACGTGGTGAGGCGCGAAGCAATCCTTTCCAAACTATGGGATACGGATGATGATTTCTTTGCATCGCGCAGCTTGGATGTATTCGCTACCCGGCTTCGGAAATTCTTTGCCGATGATGAACAGGTGCAGATAAAGACAGTGAAGGGGGTAGGGTTGTGCTTGGACGATAGAGGCTGGGGAGGTAAATAACACACCGTGAAATCTATTCATTGACGTTTTTGGGAGAGACTGTGTTAAAACTAAATTAGCTTGTCATTTTGTCATAGAAAACTCTTTGTATAAACAAATGAATGGAATGTTTTTTTCGCCTTGCCCTTTGTTTATCTATTATGATTGCTTTACAATCTCCATGAGTCCATGTTATGCAGCAGTGCATTGATTATTGGCAGACGAGATCCGTTGGAATATTCCTTCAATTCTTTCAGCCCCTCGGCAAACGCCCCCCTATACATAATTTTGGCTGACGGATTTCCTCCCGGAGACCCGTCAGCCGTTTGTAGAAGTTTCAGCTCTTTATAATTCGAGCTACATTTGTAGAAGTTTTCTTTTTTATATACTTATTCCCCTTCTTCCGCAGGAACTTCCGTTCCATACTGTCCCGGCACGGGGACATAGATGGGGTTGTGATAAGTCGAGATGTTTTTTAATTTCCCTTCCTTTACCAGCCGGGATATATAGCGTCCGGCTGTGGCGCGGGTCAGTCCGCACGTCTGTTCAAAGCTGTAGCGGGTCAGTACGGGATTGGTCTTGAAAAATTCCGTCAGTATTTCGTCTATATCGTTGCCCGTCACTTCGGCCGAGTGGCGTTTATACTTTGAACGCGATGTCTTGACGTGTTTCAAATTCTTTTTCAGATAGTTGTCTGCGCGGAATGTAACTGCTTTGAACTTCACATTATTGGCGCGTGTCGATTTTGGCGTGCGGGTTTCGGGGCAGGTCAGTGATACGTGGAAGTATCCGATGCCCTCAATGTGTACCCGTTCCCCTTCTTCCAGATGCCTCACCAGTTTCTCGCTCAGCGAGATGAGCGTCGCTTTGATGTCCGCTATGGTCAGGCTGGATCCGGCATGTATTTCGTGTGCCAACTGGTCAGTGCTGACACGCTGAAAATTAACTACGCGGGCGTGATACCTTTTCCTGTTCGTC
>Ga0192243_10218_pt1 | contig 23182 bp, 20 predicted proteins | sample Koala_Koa27_K3_FD_131233 | JGI IMG/M metagenome (GOLD analysis project Ga0192243, IMG submission 131233) | Enriched cells from koala feces incubated with labeled cellulose particles, San Francisco Zoo, California, United States - Koala_Koa2-7_K3 ... | reverse complement strand
TTTACCCAGGGCATAAGCTCCAGTAAGCTTCATATCCACATCTACATCGGCTGTTCCACCATCAATTTCATGATAATTTTGTCCATAGTAGCTATCTTTAGTTCCTCCATCTCTATGAGTTAATCCACCCATTACCAGCCATCTGTTTAAGTCTGGTCTAAATTGATTTTCTGTCACTATATCTCTAAACATTCCTGCTGATTTTCTTGAAAGCTCGCTTGAATATGAGTATGGAGTTTCTGTGTAGATACTTCCTAAATAGCTCAAAAGATTTTTAAGTTGCTCTTCATCATTCAGATTTTCATCATAATTATTTCCTAACTTTCCATTAGAAGAAATAAGTACTCTTAAAGCATTTAAATTATCATCTGTACTACTGTATATACCTTTGTAGATATTGTTTAATGCTTCATATCTATGACTATCTTTTCCCATATTTTCTGGTCTATATATTCCATTTAATGTTTCTCCTGCTCCTATTATAATACCTTCTACTTCTGCTTCTGTTCCAATAAACTCATATTTATCTATTATAGAATTAGTTTTAAAATACAGATTTCTTAACTCAACATTTCCCATATCAACATAGATTTTTTTTCCAATTCCATTTGTTATGAAGTTCAAAGTTCCTGCTGTATTTTCACCATTTCCTTCTCCCTGTATAACCATTTCATTTTCATTGCCTGAAAAAGCATGAGTAGCTTTTGGTATAGGTTTTCCATCTACAGTTTCTTCACTTCCTGTGTTCTTAAGTCTAAGATTTAAAGTTCCTGTTTCTGCCACTGTTACTTTTTCTGTACCAGTTACTTTTACATCTTCAAAAAATGTCACATTGTTATCTATATTTATATTTGTAAAACCAGATATATCATTCAGTATATTCATACTTGTAGCTTCATATCTATTATTTGATTTATTTAAATTGTTGTTAATTTTGCCATATAGATTGAGAGTATTATTCTCTCCTGTTGACTCCATAGTTCCATTTACAACAGAATTTCCTTGAATAGTGAGAATATTTTTATTTCCTGTTACACTTATTGTTGGGTCATTCCCTGAAAGTCCTCCATTTACTACTGTGTTGTTAAGAATAAGGGTTGAATCATTACTACCCATAACTACTGCTGTTTTATATGCATTAATTACTGAATCATTAAGTTCATTATTTTTTCCTGAAACTTCCAAAGTATTTGTTATACCGTTTAATATATATCCCTTACTTGAAGAAATATTTTCTACTTTGGAATTATTCTTTGAATCATTATATGATAAAGTTCCATTTTTTAATTTTAAACTTTCAGTTCCTGTTATATCATCTTTACCATTTCCCGATGCTGCAGCATTGATTACTTTGTATTTTTTTGTTATTGAATTAATAGTTTCCTCAACATCATAAGTTTGTCCAAAGTGGTCATAGTCTGTTGCTGTGTATGTACCTGCACTTGTTACTCCAAATATAAGTCCTTTATTATTTTTATTATTAACTCCATTAATAGTAGATGAACCACATGACACTAATATCCCATAATTATTTACTTTATTTATAGCTCCACTACTATTATTTATAGCCCAACTCTCTCCATAAATAACTCCTGTATTATTTATTGCTCCTATTGTTCCCCTGCTATTGCATATTCCATAACCATCATTACTAGTACTTTTTCCAGATATTATTCCTGTGTTATTTATTGTTGTTATTTCTCCACTACTACCATATATATATATTCCATAACCACTATTTCTTTTACCAGTACTTTTACCAGATATTATTCCTGTGTTATTTATTGTTGTTATTTCTCCAGTCTGATTAGATATATATATTCCATAACCGTCATTACTAGTACTTTCTCCATATATTTTTCCTATATTATTCAATGTTCCTATTTTTCTAACTGTTCCTCTTTCTTCACTTGAAATATTTATTCCATACCCAGAGTCACTATTACGAGTACTACTTTTACCAGAGATTTCTCCTTTATTAGTTATAGCCTCTATTTTTCCTTGCCCATTATATAATATTCCACAAGCTGAATTACCACTTCCAGTGCCAGATATTACACCATTATTTATAAACTTAAACTCTGAATTTAAATTAGTTATTGTTCCTAACTTTAATCCATAATTAGCTCCGCTTACTCCATTACCTTTACCAGATAATGTTATGTTATTTGTATAAGTATTTGTAGTTGTATTCCAGCTATTCTCACTATATGGATTTTCATTATTCCATTCCCTTCCATTAGTACTAAATTTTATTTCACCATTATCATCTTTTATCCATAAGTAATTATCCTCTGTTACTCCCATTACTGCTGTGCATGACAATAGAAATCCTACTACTGCCCCTATTGTTATATTTCTTCCGCTTCTTTTGTTGCTGCTTTTTACTGCCTTCATAATTTTTTCAATCATAAAAATTCCCTCCCCAAGTTTGTTTTTATATATTTTTTATTTAAATTTTTCTTAAATTTTTTTCAATTTTTTGCTCCAAAATCCTAATTAAAATTGAAAATTTAAATGTAGAAATTAAGCCAATAACTGAGAAAAGTTCCTTTTTATGTATAAACAAGAACTTTTTAGCAAAAAGCTCGCTTTTTCCACTTTTTAGTATTCTATTTTTTCTCCCTCTTAATGCTTCATCAGATACTCCTCTATCCTTGTCATTCTTTCTTCAATCCTACTTATTCCCTCAGTCAGTGTTTTTATATTTTCTATTCTGAATTTTTCTGCAAAGATTCTTTCTTTTTCACACTCCCCTTTATCTATTTTTTTCTCAAACAATGATAACGTGTACCTGTGGTATGCCAGAAAAAAGTTCCTGTTGTTATTATTATCTTAAAAAACAGTTCTGCATTATTTATCATTTTTCTCCTCCTCTAGTTTTCCAAATACTGCCTCATATATCTTGTCATCTATTTTGCTCCCTGTCCTTTTTATCAATTCCTCCAAAGCTGTTATCGCTACTTTCTCCATTGTCTTTGTTTCAAACCATCTGCTGATAAAATATTTTAAAAATTTTGCTACTATTGTTTTCTTAAGTTTTTTTTGGTCTTTTATTTTTGGATAAAAAAAAGACTGTAGCTTCTGCCACAGCCTCTTTTCTTTAAGCTTCTGGTGTATTATTTTTTACATAAAACTGGTATGCTGCCAGTAGACTTCTATACTTGTCTATTGTTTCCAAAGGAGTTGTGTAAGACTTGATTTCCTTCTCTGCACTTTCCTGCCAGCCTTTGCATGATTCATATACTGAATTTTCTGCGAATTCTTTTTCATTGCCTCCTCTCAAATTTTTATTCCAAAAGTTCACTAAATTTTTCCCAGAAAATTCATATTTCATAATTTATTTCCCTTCAGATATTTTCTTAATATTTTTTCCTCTGTGTGTATTATTTATATCTTTTATTATCTTCTAATAAAAAATATCTTCTGATATCTCCAAAAAACCAGCAATGGTTTCCTCAGTAATAGTTTTCTCATCATTGTTTTTTTCTCCTTTAATAAATTTTTCTATTTCTTCATTGAAAATTCAAAATAAAGAATAGAAGATAACATATCATTTTCATTTATAATATCTATACTAATTAATTTTATTCCACAAATATTTTTTAAAGTATTTTTTTTTAATAATTTTCTATTTTCTGTAAAAGAAAAATTTATTGTTTTTATACTCTTTTCTAAAAAACTGTATACCTTCTTTTAATGTTAAAGTTATCTTTAATTATCTACCATAATCAAAAATCCCCCACAAGGCAAATTTACCCCATGAGTGATGATTTTTTTTAAATATTTTTTTATTTATATGAATTTAGTCTATAAAAAAAAGAAGAACCACCTTAATGATTCTTCCCTAAAATTTAAATTATTTTAAAGACTATAAACCTAATCTTTTAAATCTTGTAGATACTGTATTTTTATATCAGATTTTTTTACATACTCTCTCACTACATCATTGTAGTCTTTATCTTTTCCTTGAGAAGCATTAATCTTATTTCTGTATCTTACAAAATCTTCCTCTAACTTAGCTCTATTTTTCTCGTTGATTTCATTTTCCATCAATCTATCCACTTTGATAGATAACTTTGTATATTCATTCACTATATTTTTTTCTTTATTACCACCAAAAAAACTTAAACTACTACACCCTGTAAACATTAAAATCGTCATTATTACAACTAATTTCTTCATTTCAGCTCCTTTGTAATTAAGCTGGCGATCCCGATGTGGTTTGAACACACAACCTATTCCTTAGGAGGGAATTGCTCTATCCAATTGAGCTACGGGATCACACAGACAATATTATACACTAAAATTTAAAATTTGAAAAGAGTTTTTTAATATTCTACAATATTGTATTTTTAATGAGATGGAACAGATGCTTTTGCCCTATTCCACTTACACTGCCAATCTTATAAAGATAATCCATTACTTTATCTCCATTCTTTTGATCCATATTAGAATATTTATAATAAGATACTGCTTCTCTAATAATATGAGCATCACTTCCAAAAGTAGCTGTAAGTCCATATTTTTCACGCAATTCAGCAGCTTCCAGATTTCTAATCAAAGAAAGAGCATGATTATGAGTTTCAAGTGAATCCACCAATTTTATAATATCATAAATATATGGTTTGTTATTTATAAAATTTTTTTGAACAAGTCCACATATATGAGGAATCGACTTATGACACTCCCAATTTTGCAGCACGTCCATATATTCATAAATATTTCTATGCGTTTTTGCCATTCTTTTTATATTTTTATATTGCTCCACTTCTTTTATATAAAATTCTTCCAAATCAGACATTTTCTTAAAATAGACTAAAAGTTCAAAACCGTCCTCACACCCCAGTTCAATTCCCGGAACTACTCCTATTCCTTTTTCATAAAGCTCCACTGCTCCTCTTATCTCATTATGATCTGTAACTGACAGTAGATATCTTTTATTTTTTACAAAATTCTTTAAAAATTCTGGTTTTATAAAGCTGTCTGAAGCAGTTGTGTGTATATGAAGGTCATAATAAAAATCCCCTGCAAATCTACTGTCACTATCTATAAATGGAAAAAAGAAAGAAGACAGTTTTTGAAATTCCACCATTGTTCTCACCTCTTTTTATAAAATAAAAAGAATCCATGTATTCAAAGTGCTTAGTTGCTGGTTATAAATTTTTAATAATCTGCAACACTTAAAAATATAGTATAACTGCAGAATATCCAGTAAAATTTTATTTCTGGGTATCATTATTTATGCTTATAATAAATTCTTTATGATAATAATATAGCACTAATCTAAAATATTGTCAAAATGTTGTTGTTTATAGAGTTCTTCGTATTATATTTATTAATTATTTTCTTCATAATTAATAAATTTTTATACAACAGTATATTATTATAAAAATTATTATGCAATGTAAAAAGCTCCTATTCATAAAATAGGAGCAAGTAAACGACATATTGATTCTTTAAATTTTATATAATAACCTCTGTTGCTGTATTCACTTCGCAATATTTTACTGCTGACTTTCATATCTCTGTAAAATATTTCTCTAAATTCTTCAGCTACATCTTTTTCATATATATTTATATTTATTTCAAAGTTCTGATAGAAACTTCTATTGTCAAAATTTGCAGTTCCTATACTAACTATTTCACTATCTGCCATAATCATTTTACTGTGTAGGAATCCTTTATTATATCTGTATACCTTTACTCCCAAGTCCAAAAGCTCTCCTACAAAATATTGATTTACCCAATAGATGAAAAAATGATCTGGTCTGTCAGGTATCATTATTTTTATATGAACCCCTGACATAGCTGCTATCTTTAAAGCTTCTAACACTGTATCATCAGGAACAAAATATGGAGTCTGTATATAAATATAATTTTTAGCTTCCATTATTATTTTTAAAAATGTATCCCTCATAGTTCTGAACTGATAATTCGGACCACTGCTCACTACCTGAGCATATCCGGAATACTTTCCTCTATCTTTTATTACTTCTTGTATAGCCTCTCTTTCATATTGATATTTTTTCTCTTCATATTCTATATGTTTTTTCTTAACTATACCCCATGAAAAAAAGAATTCTCTTTCAAGCTCAAGAGCCACTTCTCCAAAAGCCCTCACGCCTGTATCTCTCCAGTACCCTAATTTACCTTTACCTAAATATTCATCTCCTATATTGAAGCCACCTATATATCCCAGTTTACTGTCAATAATACATAATTTTCTATGATCTCTATAGTTTGCTCTTAAATTAGCTATTTTTAAAAATGGAAAATGTGATGGAAAAAATATTTCTACATCTATTCTATTCTTCCTCATTATCCTGAGCATTTTTCGGCTGGTACCTCCAGCTTCATCTGCTATAATTTTTATATCCACACCTTCCTTTGCTTTTTGAATAAGAATATCAAGTATAGATTTCCCAAGTTCATCATATTTAAATATATAATATTCCATATATATCGTTTTTTCTGCTTTTTTTAAATCATTTATCATACTTTTAAAAAATTGATTTCCTTCAGTAAATATCTTCATTGAATTAAGAGTTGTCAGCCTATTTTTTGAAGAAACTTCAAGATAAGAAATCAACTGTTTCCATCTTACTAAATCTGCTCTTTCAGAAGATTTAATAACCTTTTTACTGTGAAGAAACTTCCATTTATAAAATTGATTTACTACTCTTTTCTTTTGAAAACTAAGTCCAAAAAATAAATAGGCAATAAATCCTAAATATGGAGCAAGGACAAGTATTGTTATCCAGAAGAGAGTATATACGGGCTTTTTCCGTTCAATCAAAATAATGATAATAAGGAATATCATATTTATAATTGCTATATAATCTTTAAAAAAAGTAATAATTAAATTCATTTAACCACCTCTATATATAAGATAATAACATTTTTTTTCAAATTTTTCTAATTAATAATTTGAATTTTATTTTACTATTTCCTTTTTCTTGGCAAGTTTTTTTATAATTTTTGAATCAAGTGTTTTTTTCTTGACTTTTTGAAATTTTTTTGTTGTTAAATTAATCATTTTAAGTTATACTAATAGTGATAGAACAATTAATTAACAAGGTAGGTGATACCATGAATAACTTTTTTGATAAGTTTGAAAAGAATCAAAAATTGAATCTTTTCACTGGGGATTTTCTGAGTAAAATCACAGGTTACCCAACAAGACTTGAAATAGCCGAATCTGTTCTGTCTGATATCAAACAGTCAGCTAAAGGCTATATTAAAAATATAAATTCTTTAGCTGAAACATCTCAAATTTATCTTGATGCAGTGATAAATTCAAAAAAAGGATTAATCAAACACATCAGAGAAATTTTTGATTTGAAACATCATAAGAATGTTGAGATATACAGTGATATTTTTAATTCAGGTTACTTTGAATCTATATTTACTATGAACTATGATGTTATGATTGAGCAGCTGTTTACCAATCTTGTTGCTGTGTCTACTCCTTTAAAGCCAGCAAAGTCATCTGAGGGGAAAATAAGATTCTATAAAATTATGGGTACTATCTATAATTCAGAAGATCTTTTTTTAACAAGCCAAGATATAAGAAAATTAAAAGTACTTGAATTCTACAAAGAATTTTTTAATAACTTAAAATCAGAATTGACAAGTAGACCTACTATTTTCTTAGGAGTAGATCTCAAAGATCCTGATTTTTTAAATATGCTTGATTTTCTTTTATCAATGGAAAAAAATAATGAACAACCTGTTTATGTGGTAACATCAACTTCTATAATAGATCCTAAAGTTACCGACCTTATAAATAAATACAACATAAAACTCACAACATTAAGTGAAAAAGAGCTTCTTGCTAACCTTCGCACTGGAATTGATGGAGATGATGTTTTAAAAAAAAAGTTAGTAAGGTAATATCTCTTGAAGAACATATCACAGAGCATTCAGATATTACCAATAAAAATTTTAAAAAGAATATTGAAAGCAGTACAGTTAAACTTCCTCTGTTTTCACTTTCCTCTTCTAAAGAAAATCCTTCTGATGAAGAAATTAAAAATACTAATTCTATAATCAAAGATGTTATAGATGAAAATGTTAAGGATTCTGAAGAGGTAGATATTTCTTCAATTGATAAACAAACTTCTGTTGAAAGTATCTCTAATAATGAAACCATTGTTGATAATTATTCTGATGATATTATTTCTAACAGTGAAAATATTATTGATAATTATTCTGATGATAATATTTCTAACAGTGAAAATATTGTTGAGGATTATTCTAACGATAATATTTCCAATAATGAAAGCATCGCTGAGGATTATTCTGATGATATTATTTCTAACAATGAAAACATTGTTGATAATTATTCTGATGATATTATTTCTAACAATGAAAATATTGTCGAGGATTATTCTAATGATAATATTTCCAATAATGAAAGCATTGCTGAGGATTATTCTGATGATATTATTTCTAACAATGAAAACATTGTTGAGGATATCAATAAATTTCAAGATGTAGAAAATACTGAACCTAGACATATAATTATTTCAACTGATAATCCTTCTTTTGAAAGTGGGCTTGAAATTAAATATACTTCTTTACAGCTTAGAAATTTTCCAATTAGATACAAGAATTTCTCTGAAAAAATAGATTTTGATGAAATTGTAAATATTGGTACTACTTCAATAAAAATTGGAAATACTACTATACACAATGCTTCATTAAAGATATTGGTATATAGTAAATTCAAATTGTTAGAAATAAAAACTAGAGAATTTAAATTGGCTCTAAGTATAGAACTTAATGATAAACAGACTCTTGTTAAAAAAGATGATTATTTTAAATATGATATATATGACAAAGTCAAAACTTCTCGTTTAAAAGAAGTAGTGGAACTTTTCAAAAAAATATTTGCAGGAGAAAGTATCACTTTTAAGTATAATCAGCTTATGGGGGATATAATCTTTGAAAATAGACTTGAAGTTTATAAGTTCACTATTATATCTGAAAGCATAAACTCATACAATTACATAACTAAAGAATTAGAACTTTATAAAGAAAAAAATATAAATAATGTAAAAGATGATTTTTATTCACTTTTTCTTTTAAATGCTCATTTAAAAAATGAGAAGCTTTCCAATTGGGTTAATTTTAGAATAAAAAATAATTATAATATACTTCCAGGAGATATTTTAAGCTTTGAAAAAATTCACAAATTACATCTTCATGGAATAAATTTTGATTTAAAAGAACATGTAAAACTTATAGAGCCTATTTCTCCTAGAGAAATAAACGAAAAAAATGAAATATGCTGTTATAGAAAAGCAGTAGAAATAACTTTAGAAAAAATAAAAAAAATCTAATATGAAGAGGTGAAGTATGTCTGACTTATTGGATAAAGACCAGTTTTTCAAGGACTTCTGTATTGATGAAGAGTATTTTGAATCTACAGGATTGGTCTGGAATGAATTAGTAAAGATATATGAAAATTATAATAAGCTTGTTCCTTATCTTGAAAAAGAAGCAGAACATATAGTATCAAAACTTATAGATGTACCTAATGTACACTCAGTAAGAAGAAGAGTAAAAAAACCTGAACATCTTATAGAAAAAATAATACGTAAAGGAAACAAGTATGTAAGTCGAGGAATCTCTGTGTCAACATACAAAAATATAGTGACAGACCTCATAGGTATAAGAGTTCTCCATTTATTCAAAGACGATTGGAGAGGAATACATGACGAAATAATGAAATTATGGGAAATAAGAGAAACTCCTCAGATAAATATAAGGCGTGGAGATTATAATGTAGCTCAGCTTCAAGAAAGTATTTCTGAACTAAATTGTGAAATAGTAGTAAGGGATCATGGTTATCGTTCTGTACATTATCTTATTGGAATTCCTGTAACAAGACATGACGAAATCCTTGTAGAAATACAAGTTAGAACAGTTTTTGAAGAAGCTTGGAGCGAAATTGACCATTTAATGAGATATCCATATGACGTTGACAATCCTATAATTACAGAATATCTAGGAATCTTCAATAGAATTGTAGGAAGTGCCGACGAAATGGGAACTTTTATCAAAAATATGAAATCGCAATTTACCGTACATCAGGGAGAGGACACTCACTATAGAGAACTTGATAATAAATTCAAATAGTGATTAAAAATCTTCAATATTTAATACATATTGAAGATTTTTTTATATAATTATTCTTGGTTTATATATATAATTAAGGGGGAATAAAATGAACTACTTTAAAGCCATCTGTCTTATCTCAGTTTTTTTTCTTTCAACTGGCTGTGATAATCCATATGTTAAAAATAAAACTCCAGCAGCTAATATTACTCAAAAAACTATTCCTTCAAAATCTACAACAAAAAAAACTACAAAGGAAAAACCTGCTGTTAAAACTACTGACTATGCTGTTATTCACTATATCAGCAACACTAAATACAGCAAGCTCAAAAATGAACTTTTAGCTGACGAAATGGATAAAATAAATTCAAAGGTTAAGAAAGACGATAAAGTAAAAGTAATATCTCTCTTATCCAATGATGATACATACTCTTCTCAATTTCAAAATTTATGGAATAAATTCCTTGCATTAAATATCAAGGGAAATCCAGATTCTCTTATTAATTCTCAGGCTATGGAGCTGGCAGGAAAAATATTATTAGTTAAAGATGAGAAGATAACCGTTATTGCTTCAGAACAGGAAAATCTATATTTAACAGGAGCTTTACTCTATATAAAGAAAAATTATCCTGATTTTAATAAATTGGATATAAATATTTACGCTATTGAATCTCCTATCAGTATAGGAGAATATACTAAAGAATATAAAAAATTACATTTTAAATATTATAAAATACAAGATGATAAGCTTATAGAAGATGGAAGACTCAAATTTTTAAGCTAATCTCTTTAAAACATGGGGGATGTTTTTATTGGAATTAAAAAAACAAATGACAAGATTTTTTATACTTTATTTTTGCGTTAATCTCATTAACAACCTTATTCACCCTATTACTCCTGCATATGTAGAGTCTTTAAACATGCCAAATTATGTTTTTGGCTTGCTATTTGCTACTATGTCTTTTTCTAACTTCCTTTTTTCTCCTTTTTGGGGAGAATTGAGCGACAGAAAAGGACGAGTTACAGTTATAAGAATATGTATGATAGGCTATGCCTTTGGGCAGTTTGGTTTTGCTACTTGCAATACTCTTCCTTTTATCCTGCTCTTTAGATTTATTGGTGGTATATTTTCAGGTGGATTTTTGGTAACAGCACTTGCATATATATCTGATATGACTGAAGGACATGAGCGAACTAAGAATCTGTCTTTTTTTGCAGCAATGGTTACTCTTGCAGTGTCAGCAGGATTTTTTATAGGAGGCTTCATAGGAAAATTAAACATTTATTATACCTTTATGCTTCAAATACCTCTTCTTATTATTGAAACTTTTTTATTTAAAATTCTTCTTCCAGAAAGTTTAAGTGAAGAAAAAAGAATAAAAGGAAAGATAGATTTTAAAAAAATAATGAAGATAATAGACATAGAAAAAGGAAAGGATATTCTTACTTTTCCCATTATAGTATTTTTTATTGGTGTTATACTTACAGAATTTTCCAGAGTTGGTTTTAATAACAGCTTTAACTTTTATATAAAGTCTGCCCTTAATCTTCCACCTTCATATAATGGGGGGATAATGGGAATGATAGGTGTTCTTGGACTTTTTGCTAATCTTACCATCAATATGTGGCTTGCTAATAAATTTGATTTAAGGAAAATTTTCCCTGTGATACTTTTTTCAAACAGCATTATGGGTATATTTATTCTTTTATTCAGTTCTAAAATATTTATCTTTTTTCTATTTAGTGTATTGTTTTATATATTTAATGCTATATATGTACCTATACAACAGTCACTATTTACAAAAGGGCAAAGTAGTAATTATGGGTTATTGTCAGGATATTTTAATTCAGCTAAATCTTTTGGAATGATAACTGGTTCATTGTTTACTGGATTTATATATGAGATAAATAAACTTTTGCCTTTTTTAGCAGTTACAATAATTATGTTTTTAGCTGGTATATCATATACTTACAACTATTTCCAATACAAAAAAACTGAATCATAAATCTTAAAAATTTATATACAAGTGAGGGAAAGACTATGAAAACTGAAGCTAAATCATCATATTTTTCAAAAGGGACAGTTGTATTTACTCTGGCAATGGTATATTGCATTTTTGGTGGCAGTGCCTTTCCTAGTATAAAACTGGGTTATACCCTTTTTAATATTAAATCTGGTGCTACTGCTACTATCATCTTATTTGCTGGATTACGTTTCACATTAGCAGGTATAGCTACTATAGTTACTGGAAGCCTTATACATAAATCTTTTTTATTTCCAGCTAAAAGTAATTTTTTCAAAATAGCATTTTTAGGATTTATCCGTACTACTGTTTTCTATTCATTGATGTATTTAGGACTTGCTGGTACAAGTGGAATTAAAGCTTCTGTTATAAATGGAACTAATCTAGTTTTTGCCATGCTGGCTTCTTGTTTCATTTTCCGTCAGGAAAAGTTTACAACAATAAAATGTATTGCTGGACTACTATGTTTTTCAGCTATTGTACTTCTGAATTTAGATGGTGATTTCACTTTTTCTTTCACTTTCAGAGGAGAAGGGCTGCTGCTTTTAAGTGCAGTAGTATTTGGTCTTTCAGATTGTATAACTAAAATATTTTCAACAAATGAAAATGCTGTTACCTTGAGTGGCTGGCAGTTTTTAATAGGAGGTTCTCTCCTTTTACTTATAGGAATTGGACTGGGAGGAAGACTGCATATTGAAAATATTGAAGCCTTTTTCATTCTCTTCTATCTGGTATTTGTTTCTTCAATTACATTTGTAACTTGGGGAATACTTCTAAAATACAATCCTATATCAAAGATAGTAGGTTATAAAGCTATGGAGCCTATATTTGGAACTCTGCTGTCTGCCATAGTTCTTTCAGAATATCATAGTCTTGGATTCCAGACTATTGCTGCTCTTGCTCTTGTGTGTACAGGAATTACACTTTTAAACTATTATAATAAATAATAATATGTAAAGAGAGGAGGTTTTAAAACTTCCTCTTTTCTATAAATTATTTTTAAATATAAAAATATGAGTGCTTATAAAATTAAACTAAATTTTAGAAATTTGAAAATTAGAAGGATTTATGTAATTAATGAAGTAAGCAAAAAAAACAGTATGTCTGAACATAGTGAGTTTCCAGCAATTAAGCAGTTAGGATTTTAACTGTTATAATTACTGAGATACAACGATGGACTGTTATGACCCTTCAAATATTTTTTTATATTTTAAGAACAAAATTAATAATAAATCTTTCTACTGGAAAATTTCAAAAATTTTATTTAAAAGTTACTCTCTTTTTTATTTTCTAATATATCCAATATCTCATAAACTATTCCATAAAAAAACAGGATACATCTTTCGACATATCCCATTTAATTTTTTATCTATATAGTACTCCAATATCTTTTCTATAGCATTTATCTGTAAATTCAATTTTCTCAGCATCTGCATAAGCTTTTGCTCTTGCCTCTTCCAGATTATTTCCTACAGCTACTACATTTAATACTCTTCCACCATTAGTCAGAAGTTCTCCATTTTCAAGTTTAGCTCCAGCTACAAAAACCATATTGTCTGCTTTTTCTATTCCAGTAATTGTATATCCTTTTTTATAAGCTTCAGGATATCCACCAGAAGCAAGAACTACACAACAAGCCGACTTGTTGCTCCACTTTACATCAGCCTTGTCTAATTTCTCTTCTAAACCACTTTCAAGAAGTTCAACAAAGTCTGATTCCAATAATGGAAGAACTACTTGAGTTTCAGGATCTCCCATTCTCATATTATATTCAAGAAGATATACTCCTTTTTCATTAATCATAAGCCCAAAGAAGATAACTCCTGCAAAATTCATTCCTTCAGCTTTGATACCTTCTAAAGTAGGATTCATAATTCCTGTAATAAAAGCGTCGTATACTTCTTTTGTCACATAAGGGTTAGGAGCTATTGTTCCCATTCCTCCAGTGTTCAGTCCAGTTTCCTTTTCTCCTATCTTTTTATGATCTTTAGCAGATATAAAAGGAAGTATAACCTTAGAATCTGTTACTGATAATATAGAAGCTTCCACACCATCTAGAAATTCTTCAACAACTATTTGTTCTCCTGCACTGCTGAATACCTTATCTACCATAATCTCATCTACAGCTTTCAGAGCCTCATCTAAATTCTGACAGATAAGAACTCCTTTTCCTGCTGCAAGTCCACTGGCCTTCACAACTAATGGAAATTCACAAGTTTTTATATATTCTTTTGCTTTTTCAGGGCAGGTAAATATTTCATAGGCAGCAGTTTTTACTCCATACTTTTTCATAAAATCCTTTGCATATGCTTTTGATCCTTCCAAAAGAGCAGCTTTTTTATCTGGCCCGAATATTTTAAGTCCTTTCTCCTGAAATTTATCTACTATTCCATCTACAAGAAGTTCTTCACTTCCCACAATAGTAAGATCTATATTTTCTTTTACAGCAAATGCTAAAAGTTCATCTATTCCTTTTATATTTATATTTTCTCCCTTTGGAAGTGTTGCAGTTCCTCCATTACCAGGAGCACAGAAAACTTTTTCCACATTTTTATTCTGGCTTACTTTCCAGCAGATAGCATGTTCCCTTCCACCGCTGCCAACTACTAATATTTTCATACTTTAATTTCTCCTTTGTATTAGTGTTTGAAGTGTCTTATTCCAGTAAATACCATTGAAATTCCATGTTCATTGCAGGCATCTATAGATTCTCTATCTCTCATTGATCCCCCTGGCTGAATAATAGCTTTTATTCCAGCTTTTGCACATTCATCAACAACATCTCTGAATGGGAAGAAAGCATCAGAAGCAAGAACGGCTCCTTCTATTTTATCTCCTGCTCTTTCTATTGCCTGTTTAGTTGGCCATATTCTGTTAGTTTCACCATTTCCGATTCCTACTGCCATCATATCTTTTACTACAACAATAGCATTTGATTTTACATGTTTTACTATTTTCATTCCAAAGATAAGATTCTCCATTTCCTCAGCAGTTGGAGCTTTTTCAGTAACTGCTTCATAATCACTAGTAAAGCTTAAATCCTCATCTTGAATAAGAAGCCCTCCATCTACTTTTACCATATTAATTTTATCCTGTGGTATATGTTTGCATTTTATAACTCTAAGATTCTTCTTAGTTTTTAATATTTCCAAAGCTTCATCAGTAAATGATGGTGCTATAACAATTTCTAAGAATATTTTTACCATTTCTCTAGCTGTATCTGCATCAACTTCTTTGTTTAAAGCTACTATTCCACCAAATATAGATACTGGATCACACTCATAAGCTTTTGTATAAGCTTCATAAACATTTTTACCTATAGCTGCTCCACAAGGAGTAGAATGTTTTAGTCCACAGCAAGTAGGCTCTGTAAATTCACATACAGTTCTCCAAGCTATATCCATATCTCTCAAATTATTAAATGAAAGTTCTTTTCCATTTAACTGTTCAAAATCCTTCATAGCTCCAGTATCAGTAGTAGATACATAGTAAGCTGCTTTTTGATGAGGGTTTTCTCCATATCTAAGGTCCATTAATTTTTCATAAGAAGCATTTAGGTATTTAGGCATCTCATCTCCTAATAGGAATTGAGATATAGCTGCATCATAAGCTGATGTCAGATTAAATACTTTTCCAGCCAGTCTTTTTTTAGTTTCAAATGTTACTTCTCCAGCTTCCATTTCCTTCATTACTGTTTCATAGTCAGCAGTGTCACTTATAACTACTACATCTTTAAATGATTTTGCAGCAGATCTCAGCATAGTAGGTCCACCAATATCTATAAACTCTACTTTTTCTTCAAAAGTTAAATCTTCATTTACTTTTTTAAAGAAAGGATAAAGATTTACAACTACCATATCAATAGTTGATATCCCTCTTTCTTTGATAGTTGCCATATGTTCAGCATTATCTCTTATAGCAAGTATTCCACCGTGAATAACTGGGTGAAGAGTTTTTACTCTTCCATCAAGCATTTCAGGCGCTCCAGTAACTTCAGCAACTTCTATTACAGGTACTCCATTTTCTTTTAAATGTTTATATGTTCCACCTGTTGAAATTATTTCTACTCCATGTTTAACTAAAAAGTTAGCAAATTCTAATATACCATTCTTATCAAAAACTGATATCAATGCTCTTTTCATCAACTTTTTCTCCTTTTTATCTTTCTGATATTATTTTAGAAATAGATTTTGGTAAAAGTTTGTGTTCTTCTACTAATATTCTTTTTTGAAGAATTTCAGCTGTATCTCCTTCCATTACAGGAACCTTTACTTGAAAAATTATCTCTCCACTGTCCACACCATTATCTACATAATGAACTGTACAACCACTTTCCTTCTCTCCTGCTGCAAGAACTGCCTCATGTACTTTTATTCCATACATTCCAGGTCCTCCAAATTTAGGAAGAAGTGATGGGTGGATATTAATTATCTTTCCTTTCCATTTTTCTACAAATTCTTCATCAATTATAGATAGAAATCCTGCGAGAACAATAAGATCCACTTCTTTTTCAGAAACAACTCTGTCTATCTCCCTGCATAACTCCTTTTTAAAAACTTTTCTATCAAGAACACAGCTTGTTATCCCTTGTTCAGCTGCTCTCTCCACTCCATAACATTCTCTATCTCCAATGACACAAGCTACTTCACAAGCTAATTCTCCACTTTTTGACTTCTCTATTATAGATTGAAGATTGCTTCCTCCTCCTGATACTAATACTGCTATCTTAAACATAGGCCTTTCTCTCCCTTTTGAACATATCCTATTTCAAAAGCCTCTTCTCCATGTTTTGCTAATTCTTCTATTACTCCCTCTTTATCTTTAGGGTCTACTACTAGAACAAATCCTACTCCCATGTTGAATGTACCAAACATTTCATTTTCAGGAATTTCTCCCTCTTTTTGAATATATTTGAATATATCAAGAACTCTTAATTTATCTTTAAAAACTACAGGCTGATGACCTTCACTTATAGTTCTAGGAAGATTTTCAGGAAGACCTCCTCCAGTTATATGAGCCATTCCTTTTACATTATATTTTTCTAATACAGCTAATACAGGTTTAACATATATTTTTGTAGGTGTTAAAAGAGTTTCGCTTATAGGCTTTCCATTAAAATCTTTAGTATAGTCAGTTATTACTTTTCTTACTAATGAGAATCCGTTACTATGTACTCCAGAAGATGGTATAGCTATAAGAATATCTCCTTCAGAAGTAGTGCTTCCATTTACTATTTTAGATTTTTCTACTGCTCCTACACAAAAACCAGCAATATCATAATCTCCCACTTTATAGAATCCAGGCATTTCAGCAGTTTCTCCACCTATAAGTGCAGCTCCTGCCTGATAGCATCCTTCTGCAACTCCTGAAACAAGTTCAGCAGCCACTTCAGCATCTAATTTTCCACAAGCCAGATAATCCAAGAAGAATATAGGTTGTGCTCCATGACAAAGTACATCATTTACACACATAGCCACAGCATCTATTCCAACTGTATCATATTTTTTTGATGTCAATGCTACTTCAAGTTTTGTTCCTACCCCATCAGTTCCAGAAACCAATACAGGATTTTCGTATTTTCCTAATTCATACATAGCTCCAAAACTTCCAAGTCCATTAAGTACACTGCTGTTTTGAGTCTTAGCTACTGCTTTTTTCATAAGTTCTACTGCTTTATAACCTTCTTCTTTATCTACTCCAGCTTCTTTATAAGAAATTGCCATTTTTTCCTCCCAAATAATTTTTTACTCTTCTGTTGGTGTGCACATAGGGTATACTCCATTGAAGCATCCTACACAATAATCTTTGCAATTTAATGATTTTATCATATTATCCATTGATAAATAATCTAATGTATCTGCATTTATCTCTTTTCTGATTTCATCTACTGTCATTCTGGCAGCTATAAGTTCCTCTCTATGAGCTGTATCAATTCCATAGAAGCAAGAATATTTAACTGCTGGAGAAGCTGATCTGAAATGAACTTCCTTAGCTCCTGCTCTTCTAATGATATCAATAAGTATTTTACTTGTTGTTCCTCTAACTAGAGAATCGTCAATGATTACTACTCTTTTTCCTTCAAGCTGTACTCTTAATGGATTAAGTTTTACCATTACAGCCTGTTCTCTTAAAGCCTGAGTTGGTTTAATAAATGTTCTTCCTATATATTTATTTTTAATAAGTCCCATTGCATATGGGATTCCACTCTCTTCAGCATATCCAATGGCAGCTGGTATTCCAGAATCTGGTACTCCAATAACAATATCAGCCTCCACTTTCATCTGTTTAGCTAAAAGTCTACCAGCTTTTACTCTTGCTTCATATACATTTATTCCATCAATAATACTATCAGGTCTGGCAAAATAAATATGTTCAAATGAACAAGGTGCCACTTTATTATTTTCAGCATATCTGATTGATTTAACTCCTGATTCATCTATAATTACCATTTCTCCAGCTTCTACATCTCTTATTAGATGTCCCCCTATAGAATCTATAGCACAAGATTCAGAAGCAAGGAAATAATCTCCCTCGTCATTCATTCCAAGACATAAAGGTCTGATTCCATATGGATCTCTTACTCCAATAAGTTTATTATCAGCAAGTATTACAAGGGCATAAGCTCCTTTTATTGCTCCAACTGTACTTCTGATTGCTTCTTCAAAGCCATTCATAGCTTTTCTTGCTACCATTTTTATTATAACTTCTGAATCAGTAGTAGATGTGAATGTAGCTCCTCCATCTTCTAGCAATTCTCTTATTACTTTAGTATTTGTCAGATTTCCATTGTGAGCAACTGCTATCTGTCCTAGTTTAAATCTACTTTCTAAAGGCTGTGCATTTTCTATTTTGCTTTCACCAGTAGTAGAGTATCTCACATGACCAATAGCTGCATTTCCTTTTAAGTTGTTTAAAGTTTCCTGTGTGAATACATCAGCTGTAAGCCCCATACCTTTATATGTTATTAATTCTCCATTATTTGAAACAGTTATTCCTGCACTTTCCTGTCCTCTGTGTTGAAGAGCATATAGGGCATAGTAAGTTAATTGTGAAACTTCTTTTTGAGTTTTACTGTATACTCCAAAAACTCCACATTCCTCTTCCATTTTGTCCTTTGCTAACATCATTTCTGTGCAGTTCATTATTCAGCCCCCAATCTTTTTAAGACTTCTATATATGCTTCTTCAATTCCACCTAAATCTCTTCTAAATCTGTCTTTATCTAATTTCATACCAGTTTCTTTATCCCATAATCTGCAAGTATCTGGAGTAATTTCATCTGCAAGAAGAATTTCTCCTTTGCTGTTTTTACCAAATTCTATTTTGAAGTCAACTAGAGTAATTCCAATTTTGTCGAAAGCATTTTTTAATAAATCATTGATTTGTCCAGTTATTCTATAAATTTCAGCTAACTCTTCATAAGTAGCAAGTCCCAATGCAACTGCATGGTGGTCATTAATTAATGGATCTCCATAAGCATCATTTTTATAGCAGATTTCAAATATAGTATTTACAGGTTTAGTTCCTTCTTCTACTCCTACTCTTTTAGCCATTGATCCAGCTATAACATTTCTTACAATTACTTCCAGTGGAAATATTTTTACTTTTTGGCAAAGTTGATCTCTATCATTAAGCACTTCTACCAAATGAGTTTTAATTCCATTCTTTTCAAGCATTTCAAATAACATAGCAGTTATTTTATTATTCATTATTCCTTTGTTTTCTATAGTTCCTTTTTTAGCTCCATTTCCAGCTGTTGCATCATCTTTGTAATGAATAATAACTAGATTCTCATCATCAGTTGAATATACTTGTTTAGCTTTTCCTTCATAAATAAATTCTTTTTTTTGTGCAGACATTTCTTTTTTCCTCCTAGAAATAATTAATGTATTAAAATTAAAAAATTTAACTAAACTATTTTATAGCTCTACCCCAGTTTCATTATCGGCTATAAATTTTGCCTTCATATCCTTTCTAAATTTTACAAGTTTTTCTCTTAATTCAGGACATTTTAAAGAAAGCATTTGTACTGCAAGCATTCCAGCATTATATGAGTTATTAACTCCAACTGTTGCTACAGGAATCGATTTGGGCATTTGTACTATTGAAAGAAGTGCGTCCATACCATTAAAAGCAGCTTCTATTGGTACTCCTATTACAGGAAGTACAGTTTTAGATGCTATAACTCCAGGAAGATGGGCAGCTAACCCAGCTCCTGCAATTATTACTTCATATCCATCTTTTTCTAATTTTTCCAATGTTTCCTCTAATTTTTCTGGTACTCTGTGGGCAGAAAGAACATGAGCAGAATACTCAATTCCAAACTCTTTTAAACAGTTAGCTGCTCCTTTCATTTTATCTGTGTCTGATTTACTACCAAATATTATGGCAACTTTCATTTTTTATTATCCTCCTAAAGACATCTATTATTTAAAATATTTAACTCCATTTTCAAATATTTTCTGTTCTTTATTTCCAATGATATTTTTGAAAATATTTTTACCTGCTCTTTCAGAATGTCCCATTTTACCAAATACTTTACCATCTATTGAAGTGATTCCCTCAATAGCACATGTAGACGCATTTGGATTAAATCTAAATTCATTTGTAGGAATTCCTTCAAGATTTACATACTGAGTAGCCACCTGTCCATTTTCAAATAGTTTCTTAATAACTTCATCATTGGCAAAGAATCTTCCCTCTCCATGTGATACAGCTATTTCAAATTCCTCTCCAGTTTCAATTCCTGCAAGCCATGGCGATTTATTTGAAGTAACTTTTGTTTTAACTATTTGAGAAACGTGTCTTCCTATCTTATTGAATGTAAGAGTAGGTGAATTTTCTGTAACTTTTCCTATTTCTCCATATGGGAGAAGTCCTGATTTTACAAGAGCTTGGAATCCATTACAGATACCTAGTATCAGTCCATCTCTTTCAAGGAATTTAGCTATTGCTTCTGCTATTTTAGGATTTGTAAGCACAGTTGCAATGAATTTTCCTGATCCATCTGGCTCATCTCCTGAACTGAATCCACCTGGGAACATAAGTATCTGCGAATTATTTATTTCTTTTACCATTTTTTCTATTGAATCATTGATATAATCCTGAGTTATATTTCTAAATAAAAGTATGTTGGCTTCTGCTCCAGCTTTTTCAAATACTCTTGCTGAATCATATTCACAGTTAGTTCCCGGGAATGCTGGTACCAATACTCTTGGTTTAGCTATCTTATTTTTGCATACTATTATTTCTTTCTTCTCATATGGTGTCCAGATGTAGTTTTCTACTTTTTCTATTGTTTTATGAGGGAATACTGGGAATAGTTTATCCAACCATACCTTTTCTCCTTCAGTCATACAGATTTCTTTCTCTCCAACTGCAATCTTATATTCTTTAATTGTTTCTCCTAATAATTCTACATTTTTACCTGTAAGTTCTTTAGAAGTTTCCACTACAAATGTTCCATATCCTAACTTGAACAGCTCTTCTCCAAGATCAGCTATTTTAGCTCCAACTCTGTTTCCTAGAGTCATTTTACTTACAGCTTCAGCTATTCCTCCTCTTTTCAGAGTCATTGCTGAAAGGATAGTTCCATTTTTAATATTTTCATATACAAACTCAAAGTTTTCTTTAAGCTCTTCTATATTTGGCATATAGTTATCAAGCATATGATGTCTTACTAAGTATATTTTATTTCCAGCAGCTTTAAATTCTGGTGATATAACAACACTTGCTTTTACAGGAGTTACTGCAAAAGATATAAGTGTAGGTGGTACATGAATATCATTGAATGTTCCACTCATTGAATCTTTTCCACCAATAGCTGGAATACCAAATTTTCTTTGAGCTTCTATTGTTCCTAATAATGCTGAGAATGGTTTTCCCCAGTTCATTGGATTTTGTCCAAGTTTTTGGAAATATTCTTGGAATGAAAGTCTTACAGTCTTGTAATCTGCTCCTACTGCAACTAATTTAGCAAGAGATTCTACTACTGCATAAGCTCCACCATGGAATTGCGACCAAGATGAAAGCACTGGGTCATATCCCCAAGTAATAGCAGAAGCTGTATCAGTTTCACCTTTTAACAGAGGTATTTTCTGTACACTTACATCAGTAGGCGTCATTTGATATTTTCCTCCAAAAGGCATAAGTACAGTTGTTGCTCCTATTGTAGCATCAAATATCTCCATAAGTCCTTTTTGAGAAGCTACATTTAAAGAAGACAGCATATTCAACCATTTTTCTTTAATATCTCTTCCTTCAAAATTAACTTCATTCAATGGAGTGTTTTCTTTTATATCTTCAACTTCTACAGTAGTTTCTTGAGTAACCCCATTAGTATCAAGGAATTCTCTTGAAATATCTACTATCTTTTTACCTTTAAAATTTAGAACAAGTCTGTTGTCATCAGTTACTACTGCAACTTCTGTAGCCAAAAGATTTTCTTTTCCAGCAAGTTCCATAAATTTTTCTTTATCTTTAGCTTCGATTACTACTGCCATTCTCTCTTGTGATTCAGAGATTGCAAGCTCAGTTCCACTAAGTCCAACATATTTAGTAGGAACCACATCAAGGTTTATGTCAAGCCCTGGAGCTAATTCTCCAATAGCTACTGACACCCCTCCAGCACCAAAGTCGTTACATTTCTTTATAAGTCTAGTCACTTCAGGATTTCTAAACAATCTTTGAATTTTTCTTTCTTCTGGTGCATTTCCTTTTTGAACTTCTGCACCACATAATCTTAATGAATCTCCTGTGTGTTCCTTAGATGATCCAGTTGCTCCTCCACAACCATCTCTTCCTGTTTTTCCTCCTAAAAGAATTACTATATCTCCCTTAGAAGCATTTTCTCTTCTTACCCAGTCAGCTGGTACAGCACCAACTACTGCTCCCACTTCCATTCTTTTTGCTTTATATCCATCATGATATATTTCACATACATGTCCAGTTGTAAGTCCAATCTGATTACCATAAGCTGCATATCCACTGGCAGCTCCTGTAGTTATTTTCTTTTGTGGAAGTTTTCCAGGAAGT